>Ga0208599_1000208_pt1 | contig 16106 bp, 20 predicted proteins | sample LakMenEpi17Aug12_FD_150706 | JGI IMG/M metagenome (GOLD analysis project Ga0208599, IMG submission 150706) | Freshwater microbial communities from Lake Mendota, WI - 17AUG2012 deep hole epilimnion (SPAdes) | ecosystem: Environmental > Aquatic > Freshwater > Lake > Epilimnion/Euphotic zone ... | reverse complement strand
ACCGATATGGTGATGGCGCTTTGGTTCTGCGAGATCAGGGCAAGAGAGATGATCAACTACGGTCAATATCAACATCATCATATGAAGAACCCATTTTTATCCAATAGGGAAAAGTCTAAACGGATGGTTATAAACATAGACGAATTACTATTGCAGAAAGATAAAACATTTATCTAAGGAGAAAAGTTGTTAACACCTAAAGAGGTAGTTGCGAAAGCAGCTCGTATACAAACTCGGTATGCCGCTAGAGATCAACGTATGCGTGATGTTCTATCAGTACGCCAAGGTGATATATCAAAAGTATATCCATCTATGTTTTCCGAGGATTATCCAAAGCCACTAGTTGCTAACTTCGTAGATGTAGCTGCCCGTGACCTAGCAGAGGTAATGGCACCACTGCCATCCTTTAACTGCTCTGCAACCAATATGGTATCTGATACACAGCGCCGTGCTGCTGATATGAGAACTCGTATTGCTAATTATTATGTAACCTCATCTGATCTACAGATCCAGATGTATCAGGGTGCTGACTGGTTTAATACCTACGGTATGTTGCCAGCAATGATTGAAATGGATTACGAGACAAACAATCCTCGTATTCGTTTACTAAATCCTTTTGGTGTTTATCCTGAGATGGATCGCTTTGGTAGAACTGTATCTTTGGTACAGGTTGTTACTACCGATGCTGAGACTTTAGCAGCGCAGTACCCAGAGTACGCTACCCAGATTATGCCACACAATAGATGGCAACAGGGTTCCCCATCAGTATCTTTGGTTCGTTACCACGACAAAGATCAAGACTTAATATTCCTACCAGAACGTCAGAATTTAATATTAGCTAATGTACCTAACCCAGTAGGTAAGTGTCTAGCAAATGTAGCAATGAGATCATCATTAGATGGTGAGGCTCGTGGTCAGTTTGATGACATCCTATCTGTTCAGTTAGCCCGTGCTCGCTTTGCAGTATTGCAGATTCAAGCTGCTGAGAAATCTATTCAAGCACCTATTGCTATTCCACAAGATGTACAAGAACTTGCACTTGGACCAGATGCGATTATGCGTTCTGCTAATCCACAAGGTATTCGTAGAGTTCCACTAGAACTACCAGCAGGAGTCTTTACAGAGTCTGGTGTATTAGAGCGTGAACTTCGTATGGGTGCTCGTTATCCTGAAACTCGCTCAGGTAATATTGATGCCTCTGTTGTAACTGGTCGTGGTGTACAAGCACTACAGGCTGGATTTGATACACAGGTTAAAGCAGCGCAAGCACAGTTTGCTCGCTTGTTTACTGAGATGGTATCTCTATGCTTTGAAGTAGATGAGAAGATCTTTGGTAATGTAACTAAGCAAATTAAGGGAACCGATGACGGTACACCTTATACACTTAAATATATTCCATCTCGTGATATTAAAGGCGAGTATGGTGTAGATGTACGTTACGGCATTATGTCTGGTATGGATCCTAACCGAGCCATCATTGCATTACTACAAATGCGTAGCGATAAGTTAGTGTCAAGAGATTATGTTCGCCGAGAAATCCCTATGGAGTTAAATGTCACACAAGAAGAACAAAGGGTGGACATTGAAGAAATGCGTGATTCTCTTCGTGTTGCTGTTGCCCAGTATGCTCAAGCTATACCAATGCTTGCCTCGCAGGGTCAAGACCCATCTCAAGTTATTACTAGGATCGCTGATGTCATTGCGGGTAGACAAAAAGGATTACAACTAGAAACGATTATTGCTAAGGCATTTGCACCGGAGCCAGTGGCTCCTGCACCAATGATGCCTGAACAACAAGTTCCAGTAGCAGGAGCGGCCCCCGTTCCTGCCTCGCAGCCAACTCCAGAACAACAAAGCGGAGAGGCCCCTGCTGCTGGTCAACCTCAACCAGATATCGCACAATTACTCGCCTCTATCGGCGGCGCAGCATAATAAGGGAGGTGAATAAATGAACAAAGGATCAAGAGCTAAGGCAGTTGAAGCAAAGCCTGTAGAGCCAAAGAACGCACCAGCACCAACAACTGGAAAAGTATTCTTCGGATACACACCAGCAGGTCGTAAAGGCCCATCAGCAAAAAAGGGTTAAATTATTTAGTGATAGGAGCACTGGGTGAACCAAGATAATAATCTTAATCGCCCAGTGCGCTTGTCTGATTATTTAGTAATAGTATCAGGATTCTTTTTAAACTTAACATCAGTGATAGAAGCACTTGCAGATGATCTGCACCAATTAGCTATCTATCATTCAAACCAAAAAACTTATGAGACGAAAGTCTGGCAAGACTTCGCACAAGATTTAGAAACTTTAAAGGAGGAATAATGGCAAGAGGTCCATTAGCTGGCGCATCAGGCCCAGGCAAATTCTCCAAGAGAACAGATATGAGTTTAGGTTCAACATCATACGGAGAAGGTGGCGAGACTGCCTCACTTAATACGGCAGCACCAAAGTCAAAGACTCGTGGCATTGCAGATAATGTAGGCGGAAGACCTGCTAATCCAATGGCACAAACACCGGTAACTCCATTATTTGCTCCATCACAACGCCCAGAGGAACCTATTACTAATGGTATTGATATGGGCGATGGTGCAGGATCAGAAGCACTTGCTATGCGCCAACCAGATGATACAAATTTTAGAGCATCTATTGCATCTTATATGCCAGTGCTTGCTTATATTTCAGACCTTCCTAACACATCACCAGAAACCCGTAAAGCTATTAGACAACTAAGGGATCAGTTGTGAGTGTATGGAACAGAATCGGTGATGTAGCATCTACTACTGCTAAAAATGCTTTTAAATTTGGCGGAGAGGTAGCAGGATTAGTAACCGCTCCAGCTCGTTTTGCTTTTGATGTGGGAACCGCTCCTTGGAATGATGATGATGAATATAATGGATTTATCAAACCTTTTAAAACTGCAGCAAGTAAAGCAACTGAAAATGTAGTTAAACCTTTTGCTTCTGCTGGTGGTGCAATTTATAAAGTACCAGGCGTTGCTGCTGCTGGTGAATTTTTATATAAAGCAAATCAAGAAGTAATTAGAGAACCGCTTACTACCTACCAACTTGTAATGGGAGATGTAGAAGGTGGATTATTTAACTTCTTTGATCCTAATGCTTGGAAAAAAGCATATAAGGGTGCTCAAGAAATATCTCTTGGTCAAGCAGTTGTTGGTGGCGGTATTGCAGCAGGTAGAATGTCTTATGATCCACAATTTAATATTTATGACCCAAGAGAACGCGAAGCAGCATTTAAGAATAGCGCTTGGGGTAAAGCAGGTTCAGGAACTATTGATTTTTTTACACAAATATTTGGCGATCTTACTATTGGTGCCGCTAAAGGTATACAAGCCGCTAAAGCAAGTACACTTGGCGTTGGTAAATTAAAAAATGCGGATATGGTTGCTCAGGCAGCAGAAGAAATTACTAAAGCACAATATGGTGTAGATAATCGTTTTACTAAAATATTAAAAGATTTTACGGACAATAATTCTACCTATGCTTTATCTCACCCTATGGTTAAATCTTCATCTAACCCAGGACTACTTGCACATCTATTGGGTGATTCAGTAGATGTAGATGAAACAGCACTTATTCTTCGTTCAGCACTTGGTGACCCAAAAGCCTTAGATGATCTGCGCTTACAAAGGGCATATATCTCTGATGCTTTAGAAGCAGAGCGTGGCAAACTATCAGCAGTAGATGAATTTAAATTATTTGCAGCACCTGATGGTTCAGGTATGCTTCCTTTTTTAAATGATAATAAAGCAGTAACAGATGAGGCTTTAGCTAATTATAGATCCTTAGCAGCAACTGATAAATACTTTGCTGATCTAATGGAGGTAGGTAAAGCTGGTGGTGCGTTAACTCGTACTACTGGTAAAGTATTACAAGGTGTTGAGGACTTTGTTGCTAAGTCAAGATCTTTAAAATTTTACGATCAAGCAGTAGGTGCTCCTAAGGTTGAGGTATTTCAACCTACTCCTTTTCATCGCTTATATCAAAAAATATCTTGGGCAGCAGGAGAACGCCCAGCAGGATTAGTAGATTTTAATGATCCGGATTCTTATAGAGAAGTTGTTGCTAATGTTTCTAGATTAGAAAAAAGGCTTAATTTAACACCAGCCGAAAGCAAGGCTTTATTAGATCCGTATCTTGCCGCCTCTACACCAGAACTGAAATTCCAAGCAACCTTAGCTTTAGAAGGTGCTGCTTTAAGAAAAATTGCAGCAAAATATAATGTTACCGAAGAAATTGCTAATGATATTTATAATAACTATAGTCGTGCTAGAACCTCAGCATTAAAGTCTATTCAAGATAAAGGCTTTATGGTAGATACTGATGGATCTATTTTAAAGGTACCTCAATTAGAGTCTCAGACTGCTAACTTTTTACCTATAATGGATTTTGATTTAATGGATGATTTATTAAAGCAAAACGCTAGACAGATTAATCTTTTAGGTAATACTAAAAATGCTGTATTTAATTCTTTAGACTTTGTTCAAGATATGTTTAAAGCGGCAGTTCTATTACGTCTAGGTTATACTATTCGTAACACCGTAGATTCTTCTTTGCGTATTGCTGCATCCATTGGAGCGTATGCCCAATTACGTCATCTAGGACCTGGTCTTAAAAATGTAATATACGATAAGATATCTACACCTGCTCGTCTAGTTGATAGATATAGAGCAGTAGATTCTGGTATGACTTTTAAACAAGTGCAACAAGCAAATACTAAAGTGGTCAATGATCTTAACGATATTAAAACTAAGATATCTGCCTTAGAAGCTAAAGCATCTTTAAAACCAGATGACTTAGATATAGCCGGTGAACTTAATACTCTTAAACTTTTAGAAGAAGAAAAACGTGCTGTATATCAGCATTATTCAAAAGTTCTTAACAAATCTAAAAACGTAAAACCAAACCAACGTATAGGTTCTGGATCTTTTGAAGTAACCACATCTGATGGTCAAGTCTATATTCTTGATGATGCTTTTGGTGGACCACTGGGTGATATGTTTAAGCGTATCGCATCCTCTGGTAACTCCTTTGAGCGTATGGTTGATAGTAATACTGATCTATACAAGAATAAACTTACATCTAAGGGTATCGGTGCTGTTAAGCCTACCGACCCTGGATACTTTGATCAATGGGCGCAAACACTACGTACACAATTTGGTAACTCAGCAGTAGTTAAGAAGATTATAAAGGGTGAATCTGCTGAAGATATTGCTCGTTGGTTAAAAGGTTCCCCAGAAGGTCGTGACCTACGCCGTAGATTAGCTATTAATTCAGAAGATTCAGTTGAGTATGTAAATAAAGTTAATGGATTCCTAGATCAATATTTACCAGTATCATCAAATCTGCGTAACAAGATATCTGATATTACTGCTAACGATTTAAGAACAACCTTTAAAGATCCTACAACTTTACCTATTATTCACGGTCACGTTCTTGCTGAGAATCTATTTAACGTATCTGATTTGAAACCAAGAAGTATTATAAATAGCTTATTTAAATTATTAGCAACTATGCCTGAAGATGCTTTCGCTAGAAATCCAGTTTATGTCCATTTATATCGCCAAGAGGCTAGACGTAGATTGGAATTATTATCTGGTCTTACAGATGATATAGTTACTAAAGCAGATCAAGAAGCCATTATGTCTCAAGCACATAAGTTTGCCTTGCGTGAGATGAAGGGTATTCTTTTTAATATTGAGCGTAAGACTAATCTTGCTACCGCTATGAAGTATATTAATCCATTCTTCTCAGCTCAAGAAAATGCTTACAAAACTTGGACTAAATTAGCAGCATCAGATCCATCTATTCTTAATAAAGGTTATCTTGTATGGCAGTCTCCAAACAGAGAAGGTCTAGTAACTGATCAAGATGGTAATCAGGTGCCAGTTGGAAAAACAAGTGGTAATGATACCATTTGGCTTGATTTACCTAAAGGTCTTAAAGGTATTCCAGGACTTGAAAGTCTAACCAGGGTTGGTATACCAAAAGGATCCTTGGATATTATATTCCAAGGTGGATTAGATGTACTTTACAATACTGGTAACCCAAATTTATTTTCTGATATATTTCCAGTAGGTCCATATGTTGGAGTTACTGTAGCTGAGTTAACTAGGAATCAACCCGATATACAGGAGTCTTTAAAAGGAATGTTTCCTTATGGACTTCCTAAAGATAAGATCTCAGCATTTTTACCACCTTGGCTTCAAAGGCAAATAACTGCTAGTGCTGAATTGAATGATCCACAGTTCGCTAGAACCTATCAATTAATTTGGAAAACAGAACAACAAAACGCAAAGCGTGATGGTAAGCCACCGGTTAGTCCAGCAAAAATTATGGATATGACCAAAGATTATTGGAATATGCGTACTGTAGCAAACTTGATTATGCCATTTGCTCCACGTTTTGATAGCCCTTATAAATATTATTTAGATAAGTCAAGAGAGTATAAGAGAATTTATGGTCTTGATGCTGACACTAGGTTCCTTAATGATTATCCTGAATACTTTGATTTCTCTGCTAGTTTATCTAAGAACCCTACTGGGGTACAGTCCTCAGTTCAGGCAGCAGAGAACGTTAAAAAGTATGGAACTTTAATATCTAAGTTAAGTAAAATTGATCCAAAACTTATTGGATTAGTTGTTAATGATCCTGCTGGTTATGACTTCTCTCAAGCATCTTATAACTTTTTATATAATAGAAAAATCTCCCCTGACTCACCTGAGACATTTTTGTCATCACAAAGTCCGGCAGAATCTCAGAAAAAGAATGATGCTGAAAAGGGCTGGATCCAATACAATGCAATGTCAGATGATATTGACGAGGCATTACGTCAACGGGGTCTTTCATCAGTACAGGAAACTGGTGCTGAGGATTTAAAGTATATTAAAGAGCAAGTTATTCGTAAACTGGCAATTCAAACCGATGCTTCTGGTAAACCTTTATTTAATAAAAGCACTGGTCAGTATGTTCAGACAGCTTGGTATGATGATTACTTAGATTCAGATGGTTCTAAAACTAACAAGGTAATTGTCGGTTTAGGAACTATGCTAGAAGATCCAGAGTTTGTAAAAAATAACCGTAACAATACAACTTGGAAGTCTGTATCTACTTATCTTAGTCTTAGAGAAGACATAGCATCTCAACTCACATCTAGAGATGTAAGATCTATAGATGCAAAAGCAAACAAAGATCTAAGATATATTTATGATACTGTAGTTAATAAATTAAAGTCAGATGACAAACTTGGATTCTCCTATCTATATGATAGATTCTTATCTCAAGACTTGGTATTTGATAAATACTTAACACCAAAGGAAACTAAATAATGTCAACTAACTTTGTATATGGATCTGGTAATCCATTATTTACCACACCTGTACCTGTATCTGGTGATGCAGATTCAATTGCAAATAAATATAACGTTGATATGAGTGGAGCACCTTCCTTAGATGGCGATGCTGATAAACCAAAGAAGTCTGGTATCTATACTAGGACTTATAATTCTTCAACTATTCCAGATGATACCGCTTTGGTATCTAAAATAAATCAAATATTTAAACAGTATTACGGTAGAGATGCCAATCAATCTGAGTTAGCAATTTGGCTTCCACAATTAAAAAACCAATACAAGTCACCTAGTGGTAAGTCTAAGACTACCATTAAGGAAACCTACAGAGATGGTCAACTTGTAAATACCGAGTATTTAACAGCAGATAATGCTGATCCTGCGGTATGGCTTGATACCAGTATTAAGGGTCAACTTGTTTCTGGTAAACAAGCAATCGGTATGGGTAATGTCCCAGAAGGACCTTCAGGTAAGTTCTTTACTGAGTTTAAAAACTTTGCTGCTAAGAACGGTATTATGCTTTCAGATTCAGCAGCAACTGATTATGCTAATAAAGCAGTAGCTGGTGTAATAGATGCTGATACTGTTTTTTCTACCCTAAGAGAAAGCGCAGCAAGTGCTTTCCCTCAACTAGCAGATAAGATTAAATCTGGTATTGATCTAAGAACTTTGGCAGATCCTTACATTCAGTCTATGAGTAATCTACTTGAGATACCTTATACTGCTATTGATCTGTTTGATCCTAAGATTAGAGGGGCTTTATCTTATACTCAAGCAGATGGCAAAGTTGGAACTAAATCAATTTATGACTTTGAAAAAGAACTACGTAAAGATGTTCGTTGGCAATATACAAACAATGCCAAAAAGGAAGTTGCAGATACAACACTTAGAGTCCTTCAGGACTTTGGATTTCAGGGGTAGGTAATGGCCGAAAAAGTAAAAGTAAAATCTGGACAAACTTTATCAAGTATTGCTAGAGATAATAATACCACCGTATCAGAAATTATTGCTGCTAATCCTAAGTTTACGACTGATCCAAAATATAAGGGTGGAAACGTAGTATTTAGTGGAACTACTGTAAATATTCCTACAGCCACACCAACTGGCCCAACACTTGCAACTGGTCCTACGCTTGCAACTGGAGCCACACTACCAACTGTTACTACCTTAACTCCAGAACAAATAGCTGCACAATTATTGGCTGCTCAGAACGCAGCAAATGCGGCAAATGCTGCTGAAGCAGCAAGGATTCAGGCAGCAGCAGATGCTGAAGCAAGAAGGCGTGCAGGTCAATCTGCTTACGATATTTTATTATCTGAATTTAATCAGTATGGATTAGGCTCATTGGTTGAACCATTAAAGAACCTTATACAGTCAGGTCCATCATCTGCTGAATTGACCTTAGCGTTAAGAGCAACAGATGCCTACCAAAAAAGATTTGCTGCTAATAAGTCCCGTGTGTCTGCTGGTCTTAGCGCTTTAAACGAAGCCGAATATATAAGATTAGAAGATCAATACCAGAATGTGATGCGTAACTACGGACTACCTGCATCTTACTATGCTAAAGATACTACTGGTAGACAAGAAGGATTTGAGAGATTAATTGGCTTTGATGTATCTGCCACTGAACTAGAAGATAGAGTGCTTACAGCACAACAGAGAGTATTAAATGCAGCACCTGAGGTGACTACAGCGTTAAAGCAATTCTATCCTGATATTACTAATGGCGATATCCTTGCCTATACTCTAGATCCATCTAAGGGATTAGCAGAAATTAAACGTAAGGTAACTGCAGCAGAGATTGGCGGCGCAGCACTTGGTGCTAGGTTAGGCGCAACTGTAGGTAGGGCAGAAGAACTTGCTCGCTATGGAGTAACTGCAGAAAGTGCTAGAGCAGGATTTGGTGCTATCGGTGGTGGATTAGAGCGAGGTTCACAACTTGCTTCTATCTATCAACAACAACCTTATACACAGACAATAGCTGAGGAAGAGGTATTTAATCTTCCAGGACAAACAGATGCTCAAAGAAAACGTAAGAAGATTATTGGATTAGAGCAAGCAGAATTTGCTGGACAGACTGGTATAACCAGTGGAGCACTAGGCAGAGAACGAGCCGGCTCCTTTTAACTAAGCCTGCTGTCAGAACGACTGGCCTGACAGAGAGATAACAAGACCAGTAGTAGGAGCCATACAGAGATCCCCGAACTGTGTGAGGCCTGCGATAACTACAACGAATGGGAGATGGACTATGTCCAACTACGACTACGAGGATGATGACGATGCAGATACAACAACTGAATCGTTAAGCAATGATCTCGTTAAACAACTACGCAAGGCTAATAAGCAAAAAGATAAAGAGTTGGCAGATCTTAAAGCTAACTTTGAGTCTTTAAATAAAGCGCAAAGAGAACGAGCAATCAAAGACACCCTTGCAAGTCGTGGGGTAAATCAGAAGATCGCTTCATTTATCCCACAGGATATAGACCCAACTGAGGAGTCTGTATCAAAATGGCTTGAAACAAACGCAGATGTGTTTGGACTTCAAACCGAAACACCCCAGCAACCTAATGTAGATCCTGCTCAAGCGGCAGCGTATAAGAAGATGAGTGCAGCAACTGAGGCTGGTATGACACCAGATCGCAGTACTGATGTATATCAAAGACTTATGAACGCTAATACCCGTGAAGAGTTAGATCAAGTCATTCGGGAGTCGGGGCTTTAAATCCTACTAACGAAAGGCAATACCTAAATGGCTCTACCTACAGGTAGTTTCACCGGTACTGCTGATATCAGCAATCTCGTAAAAGCTGCGTATGATCAATACGTAAGAATGGCGCTTCGCTCCATTCCAGTAATGCGAGCCTTGGCAGATGTCAAGCCAGTACAACAGGCAATGCCAGGATCATCAGTTGTATTCTCAATCTATTCTGACTTAGCAGCAGCTACTTCTACACTGACAGAAACTTCCGATGTTTCCTCAATTGCTCTTGGTAACCCATCACAGGTTACAGTAACACTTAACGAGTACGGTTCAGCCGTAACAACAACTAAGAAGTTAAACCTAACTTCTTTCAACGATGTAGATGCAGCTCTTGCTGACATCATTGCATACAACGCTGCAGACTCTATTGATGCTGTAGTAGCCGCAGTTCTAACTGGTGGAACCAACGTAATTTACGGTGGAAACGCTACAACAACTAATACAATTGATGCAGCAGATACAATCTCTGTTGCTGATATTCGTAACGCTGTTACAGAACTACGCACCAACAAGGCTCTGCCTCGTCTAGGTGAGTTGTACGCAGCATATCTACACCCACGTCAAGCAGCCGACCTTCGTGCCGAATCAGGCACCGGAGGATTCCAAGATATTGTTAAGTACACAGACAATGTGTCAAAGACAATTATCCCTGGCTCAGTAGGTGTAATTGAAGGTGCTTTCGTTGTTGAAACACCTCGTGTTCCATTCGCAGCGAACACAAACTCACCAGCAGTAAACGTCTACAAGGCGGTTGTTGCAGGTCGTGAGGCTCTAGCAGAAGCTATGGGTCAAGATATCAATACCGTAATCGGACCAGAGATTGATGCTCTGCGCCGTTTCCGTACAATTGGTTGGTACTACTTCGGTGGATTCGCAAGACTCCGAGAAGCAGCGCTATATCGTATTGAGACATCTGCTTCAGCAGGCTAACAAATGCGATTCGGTGGAGGGCGGGTCAAACCGCCCTTCATCACTAGAAAGGAACTATGACTTACCACTTACAGACACCTTGGGAAAACCAAACCTGGATAGTAGATCCAACATCTGACTATGCTCGTTTAGCAGGTAGACCATTATCAGGTGGAAGTCTCACTGGTTCACAACCTTATCTTACAGATGTTCCAAGAGGTTTAACTTTTATTATTAACGGTACAACAGTTACTACTAGTATGTCACCAGATCAAGACACACTAGCTGATGCTGACTACTATTATCTTGGTGGACACGAGTACGATGTATCTGATGAAGTGGCACAGATTCTTATTGATGCTGGTTACTCAGATTATCTAACTAACATATGAGTAACTGTACACAAAGTTGTAAGACCCAAGACCACGAGTCATATGGTGAATGTATGCAATCCAATATGCCAATGTTTATGGGAGTCAATCCCACTAAGACTGGTTGGGATCAAGACAAAGTTAATAAGGATGAGAAAGAATTAAAGTCCTATTACTCAGCACTAAAGCAAGGCGTAGAACCTAGATCTACTAGAACAAAAGATATAGATGCAGCACTCAAACTTTCCGACAAAGCTGGCAAAGCCTTTGACGGAATCAACCTAAAATATAAGGGGTAAAAATGAAATCAATGAAAATGAACTCTTACAAGGCTCTTGAAAAGGGTGCTAAGGGTAAGAAGGCTAAGAAGTCTGACAAGAAAATGGTTATGAAGAAGATGGGCAAGAAGAAGTAATGTGCGCCACTTGCGGTTGCGGATATGCAACATACGATGATATTGAAACCGGCGCTCCTGGTAAAGAAGCACCTCAGCAATGAAGAAAACTAAAGGCGCTAAGAAAGTCGCCAAGGTTATGAGAGAGTTTAAAAAGGGCGAACTTAATATTGGCAAGTCTGCCAAGAAGGTTAAGTCTAAGAAGCAAGCAGTTGCTATCGCTCTATCAGAAGCAGGAATGTCTAAGAAGAAAAAGAAGTAATGTCATCTGGCAAATACAAGCGCCACGATGGTTTTAATCCTATTCAAATTAAAGACGGTCTAATAGTTCGGTTGAATAAGAACGGGACTATTAGATCTATCTTAGGAAAGTACGGAGATTATGGCAAAGAGTCCAGCTTGGCAACGAAAAGAAGGTAAGAATCCTAAAGGCGGATTGAACGCTAAGGGTCGTGCCTCTGCCAGAGCACAAGGTATGAATCTAAAAGCACCAGTAAAAAAGGCTGAGGCTAAGAGATCACCTAAGTCTGCTGCTAGACGTAAATCTTTTTGTGGTCGTATGTGTGGAATGAAATCAAAGTTAACCTCTGCTAAGACAGCAAGAGATCCAAACTCTAGAATAAACAAGTCCTTACGGGCTTGGGATTGTAGTTGCCGATGAAAAGGAAGAAAGCATTTTGGGACACAAAGAATCCGAAGAAGACATCAAAGAAATTAACACCAGCACAGAAGAGTGCTGCAAAGGCAAGGGCCAAAGCTGCCGGAAGACCTTATCCAAATCTAGTTGATAACGCCGCAGTAGCTAAAAAGAAAAAGAAGTAGGGAGAACTAAGTGACATTAGGTGTAGCAGGTACAACTCTTAACGATGAGTTAAATCGTCTAGCCAATGGTGGCACTTATAGAACTGTTGGCAATCTAGTAGATCAAGCACTCGCTGCTCGTCAGTGGGCTGCACAAAGATCAGTAACATTAACACTAACCGATACTGTCGGTGTTCTTAATGAGATTGCTGGCCTATCAAACAAAGCAGAGTTCCTAGATTTTAATGGTGTCTGTAACTTCCTAGCATCAACTACTGGACTACCTGCTGCTCAAGCACTGAGAGCGATCTCAACTTGAGTGCTAAATATAATCTAGTTTGCGAACAGGCAACCACATTTAATTTTATATTCACTATCAAGAATGGTTCAACACCTTGGGATCTAACGGGCTATACAGCGACTATGACAGTTCGCCCGTTTGTTGGCGCATCAACGACTACGGTTGTAGCAACCACAGCGAATGGCAGAATAACTCTAGGTGGTATTGCAGGATCTGTAACCGTAAATCTTAGTGCAACTACTACTGGTGCAATAGGGGCAAGTAGATATGTTTACGATCTAGTATTAACTAGTGGCTCAGTAGTAACAAGAATTTTAGAGGGTAAATTTATAGTGACGGGAGCTGTGACCCAATAATGTCAGAGACCGTAATTGTTGTAGAACAAATCACACCACAGGTTGGTGTAACTTTTTCATCAGATCAAGGACCACAAGGTGTTCCTGGTGCTACAGGACCTACAGGTCCTACCGGTGCTACAGGTCCAACAGGACCTACCGGTGCCACAGGTGCAACAGGTCCCACAGGTGCGACAGGAGCAACGGGTGCAACAGGTGATACAGGGCCTACCGGTCCTACTGGTAGTACTGGCCCAACTGGCCCAACAGGGGCTACAGGTTCTACAGGAGACACAGGTCCTACGGGACCGACTGGCGCAACTGGCCTTACAGGACCAACAGGAGCCACAGGCTCTACTGGACCTACAGGATCAACAGGAGATACAGGCCCTACAGGGCCTACAGGGGCCACAGGAGCCACTGGAAGCACAGGACCGACTGGAAGTACTGGACCTACGGGAGATACGGGTCCTACGGGCGCTACAGGCGCTACTGGTGCCACAGGTTCAACGGGAGACACTGGTCCGACTGGACCGCAAGGTCCCACTGGTCCAACGGGTGCTACGGGAGCTACGGGAGCCACTGGCGATACTGGATCTACTGGTCCAACCGGAGCGACAGGCCCGACAGGAGCGACAGGTGACACAGGACCGACAGGTCCACAAGGTTTAACTGGACCAACTGGTCCGACAGGTGCAACTGGTGACACTGGTCCAGCAGGACCAACTGGTGCTACTGGTGCTACTGGAGATACAGGACCGACTGGTCCTACTGGGGCAACTGGAGCTACAGGAGCAACCGGTCCAACTGGTGCTACAGGTCCGACAGGCGCAGATGCTACAGGCCTACCAGTGATGCTTTTGCTGGGTGGTATGTAGTAAAATCTCAACATATGAGAATCAACGACTACTTTAGTAAAGTCATCTTGATAAATCTTGATAGACGAGAAGACAGATTAGAAAAGATATCCACACAGTTAGATAATCTGGGGATAACCTTTGAAAGATTCTCAGCTATAGATGGTAAAGAGTTGGGCATTAGCCCAGTAACTGCAGGAACTATGAGCCATCAAAAGGTTCTAGAAGCAAACTTTGAATCTCGTATCTTAGTATTAGAAGATGATGCAGAGTTTGTAGATAGCTTTAATGAAAAGTTTGCTGAGGCAATTGAGCACTTACCAAATGATACTGACATATTTTACCTTGGCGCTTTGTTACCAAAGCATACTGGCAAAGTAGAAAATATAGGAAACAAGTACTGGTTCAAGCAAGTTATGAGTACAGGTTCTCACGCTTATAGTATCCATCCTGCAAGAGTTAAATACTTTGCAGGGAAACTAAAAGATTACGAGTGGTATATAGATATAGGTTTACGAGAGTTCGCTAGAGATTACAAGGCTGTGATAGCACAACCTAATCTAGTAACGCAGTTCCCATCATACTCTGATCTTAGACTAAAAGAGGTTAGTGACTTCTAATGAAGGTAGCTGTATATACGATTGCTCTTAATGAAGAGAAGCACGTTCAGCGTTGGTATGACTCTGCTAAAGATGCAGATTACTTACTGATAGCAGATACTGGTTCTACAGATAAGACAGTAGAACTTGCTAAGTCTTTAGGTATTAATGTTATTCATATCAAGATAGATCCTTGGCGCTTTGATGATGCTAGAAACGCAGCATTGGCTGCCCTACCACCTGAGATGGATTACTGCATAACACTAGATATGGATGAAGTTCTAGTAGGTGACTGGAAGAAAGATTTACCAGAGGCTTTAAAGTTTAATATTACTAGACCAATACATAACTTTGTTTATGGTTGGAATGATGATGGAACACCATCTGTATCTTTTGATGGAACTAAGGTTCACGCCCGTAGAGGTTATCGTTGGAGATTTCCAATACACGAGGCAGTATGTGCCTATAAGATTCCTGAGACTAAAGCTAAGATAGATCTAACGATCCACCATTTTCCAGATGATTCTAAATCTAGAGAGCATTACCTAGATATATTAGAGATGGCTGTTGAGGAAACTCCAGGCGATTCTCGGATGCTTTACTACCTTGGTAGAGAGTATTGCTACCGTAAAAGATTTTATGATGGACTACAAACTTTAAAGAAGTATTTAGAGTTCTCAATATTTCCAGCAGAGCGTTCATATGCACTACGCATTATGGCTAAGTGTGATCCTGATAATGCTGAAGAGCATCTACAGAAATCTATTAATGAGTATGTATGTAGAGAATCAGTCTTAGCACTGGCTAACTATTACTACCAACATACTAGGTGGGAAGAGTGTTTTAGAACTGCAACTAGAGCATTAACTATCACTGAAAAGAAAACAGATTTCCTATCTGAAGGTTGGGCTTGGGGCCATATGGCAGATGACTTATGTGCCATATCAGCTTGGCAATTAGGTGAATGGAAAGTAGCAGTAGAGCACGGCAAGAAGGCAGTTGATTTAAGTCCAAATGATGAAAGATTGCAAAACAATTTAAAGTTCTACAGAGAGAAGGCTAATGAGCACACTAAATGAGATGGTAGATGAGATCAAGTCTAACCTGCAAGGTTACACCTTGCGACAGGACCGTATCAGTTATGTTGCAAACACAGGTGGTATATCTACTACCGATAGTAGTATTGCTATTGGCTCTGCCTCAAACCTTGCTAAAGGTATTATTGAAATTGATGATGAGTTAATCTGGATTGATTCTTTTAATAAAGCAAACAGCACACTTAATGTAATACCAGGATTTGGTAGAGGTTATCAGGGAACTTCCCCTGCACCACACTCACAGTATGCTCAGGTTACCTTAGCTCCAACATTCCCAAGAACTGCAATTAAGAAGGCTATCAACGATACTATTAATAG
>Ga0208599_1000205_pt1 | contig 16186 bp, 19 predicted proteins | sample LakMenEpi17Aug12_FD_150706 | JGI IMG/M metagenome (GOLD analysis project Ga0208599, IMG submission 150706) | Freshwater microbial communities from Lake Mendota, WI - 17AUG2012 deep hole epilimnion (SPAdes) | ecosystem: Environmental > Aquatic > Freshwater > Lake > Epilimnion/Euphotic zone ... | reverse complement strand
CCTTAAATAAATTATGTACATTAGAAGGAATAACATATGAATTGATTGGAAGTACTGGAACATCAAAAAGACAAACAGGAATAATAGCACAGCAAGTTAATGAGATATTGCCTGAGGCTGTTTCAATAAATAATGATGGATATTATAATATAGCATATGGAAATTTGGCGGGATTGATAATAGAATCAATAAAAGAATTAAAAACTGAAATAAATTCAATAAAAACTAGATTAGATAATATGATTTAAATTATTTTCTTTTAATATTAAGAACTTGTAATATTTTATTATAAGTTTTATTATCATATGGATATTTACCAGCTTCAATTTTTGAAATAAAATCAGATTGAATAACTGGACTTATTTTTTTGGATAATTCTTTTTGTGATAAATTAGCAGCTTCTCTTGCTTGTTTAATAATATTTATTTTTTCAAGTGGATAATAAATAATAGGTGTTATTTCATCATTATCTTTTTTAATATCAATATGAATATTTGATTTAGATTGTTGAGATGCAAATGATTGTTGTTGTTTTTTTTTATTTAAAACAACAGGTTCAAAATCTTGATAAACTTTATAATTATTATTCATTTTTATTATTAAAATAATAATAAAATATTATTATATATTTTTATTCGGAACAACTTTTAAATGGATATAAACATTAGATATATATTACAAATAAATAAAATGACAACAACTAAACAAATTATCGATAAATTTGTATCATCTGTCGATGTTTCTAATTCATATTCAGTTGCAGAATTAGTTAAATTACTAAAAGATGCACATAAATCAAATAAAAATACTGATAAAAATGGTGTAGATAAACCTAAAAAAGCACCATCACTTTATAATCTTTTTATTAAAGATCAAATGGCACTTCTTAAAAATGATGGATGTAATCCAAAAGAAAGAATGAAAAAAGCAACAGAAGAATGGAAAAAACAAAAAGCTTCTGATGCTGCTTCAGTTGTATCAGAAGAAGCTAAATAATTATTTTTTAATTTCAATTATTTTTGACTAGTTCTTAAAGTATTACGAACTTTCATAATAGCTAATCCAAGACGATTAGTTCCTCTCCAATTTTCAATAGAAGTATTAAGAGTATCAGAAATATTCATACCATTACCCCAAATTGAATCATATGGAGAACATTCAACATATATTTTACCACCACTATTTAATAATTTTTGTTTTAATTCAGGATTTTGAGTAAATTTAGCATAATTTGCATTATAAACGATATCATCTACGACTTCATTCCATTTATCAGCATCAAAATTTTTAACATTTCTACCAATTTTTTTATGTTCTTTAGGATCATATGAATTCATAATAAGTTTTTCAGAATTAACATCACCGAAAAATCTTGCTTTTTCAGCCATCATATACTTTTCACAACAATTATATTCTTTATCATCAATAATAAAGGGTGAAATATACCATTGTGAGGGATACTTAGATTTAAAATAAATACCATCATCATTTTCAAAGAACTTTTCATTGTGAAATTCAGTTGTCATTTTTGTTTTTAATATAATAAATAAAAAAATCATTTTTTTTAAATTTATAATAATAAAAAATGATTTTTTAAAATTCATTATTAATGAATAATGACTACTGTTAATAAAGAAAAATTAACAAAATTAGAATTAATTGATAGTATAAATATGCATTATTTACGAAAAGGTATTTTATGTGAAAACTTACATAAAATATCAAAAATAAAGTTATTGGAACTTTATGTAGATAATAAAATTGAATATGTTAATAAAGAACAATTAAAAAAGGCAATAATAGAAACAGAAAAATATAATCATTTAAGAGATATTATTCATTGTAATTTTATTAAATATGAAAATATACCATATGATTTAATTGCAAATATTAAATCCGATACATCAATTGAAGACTTAGAAAAAATAATTGAAAAATATAATTTAAAATATGAGGAATCATTTGCTAATATTAAAGAATTAGTTTTTAATTTATATAAATCTTATATAAAATATTGTAAAAAATCTTCAATTAAAAATGAATGTATTTATATTACTCTTCCTAGTATTGCAAAAGTATTTAAAGATATGATTTAAATCCCCTTAAATACTTTTATAAATAATGATATTAACTAAAATGGATAATATATTTTTAAACATTTGTTTTTGTAATATGATAACAAATATATTATTATTTTTTTATAAAGATATTAAAAAAATGAATATAACATTTAGAATTATTAGATTAAAATAATGAGTAAAACAACAATTATTAATAAAGGTACTGGCGCTGGTGGTGCAAAAACAAATTATTATGGTAAAAAATTTGAAGAAAAGACTAATAATCAAAAAAGACTAATAAAAAATGGATATATTATTAATAATTTTAAAGAAACCTCAAAAAAACAATATGATTATTTATCAAAAACTTACGAAGATAAAACAATTATATTTGTATTACAACATGGACTAAAAATATATATGAAAAATAAATATAATATTGATTTATTTAGATGCCCTGATGAAGCATTTATTATTGAATATAATTCAGGTAAAAAAGTAATATATATATATTAGAAAAAAAAAGAACAAAATGTTGAAGGTTCAGTTGAAACTAAATTATGGTCTGGACCATCACTAAAACGAGAATATGAATTAGTATTAGGTGAAGATTTTGAGGTATTTTATGGATTATGTGTAAGTAATTTTCTAAAAACTAAATTTATTTCAAAAAATCCAAAATATATAATATTGAATACAATATTAAATGAAAATAATATTAAAGTTTTATTTGGAGATGATGATAATTATTTTGAAACATTTGATTTGTGGATTAATAATTCTTTATAATAACTTCTTTTGTCTTTGATTCTGGATTTTTAGAATTAATTGCTCTTTTACATAAAATTGATGATATATTATATTTTTGATTTGTAAAGTTTTCATTAACTAATCTTACATCTGAATTACTTAACATTATTTTTTTATTTGTTTCTGTTAAATTATGTATTAAATTAAATAAATTTATATGATTTTCTATTTTAAATCCATTTTTGGTATATCCTACAAATGAAGTTTCTGTTTCAGGTGCATATGGTGGGTCTAAATATATGAAATCATTTTGTTCTGTTAATGATAATGATATATTAAAATCGCAACATTCAAATATTACATTTTGAATTAAATGATGTATTTCTTCTAAATGTTCTTTATTTATAATTTCGGGATTTTTATAATGTCCGAATGGAACATTAAATCCATTTGGACCAACTCTAAATACACCTCTAAAACAAGTTTTATTTAAAAATATAAACATTGCAGAACATAATATACTTTTTTTATCACTTAATTTATTATATTCACTTCTTATCCAATAATAATAATTTTCTTTTGCTATTTTTGCTTCTGTTATATTTAATGGTATTCTATTTATTTTACCATCATCACATTCATTAAAATCTTTAATAATAGTTTGCAAGATATCATATAATTCATTATGATACATTTGAATATTTTTATAAAGATAAATTAATGGTTCATTTAAATCATATGCATATATATTATTTTCAATTTTTATAATACCATTTTTAATATAAGATAATAAAGTTAATAAAACACTACCACCTCCTAAAAATATTTCACGATAATTATTCATTTTAACTGGAAAATCCATAATAAGTTTATCCATTATTTGAGTTTTACCACCAACCCATTTTAAAATAGGTTTAGGGATATTTATTTTTTTAGTCAAAACATCTTTAACAACTTTATTTTCATTTTCATTTTCATTTTCATTTTCATTTTCATTTTCATTATCCATTTTAAAATATATATAATCTAACATAAAAAAATCATTTTTTAAATATCTTTAAATGTTTTTATAAATAATTTAGATGTTTCTTTTGTATCAATAATAGGTTTTGGATAATTAATATTTGTGTATTGTTTTGTTTCCCAATTTAAAATTATTTTATTTGATATATTTTTTAATTCAGGTATCCATTTTTTTATATATTCACAATCTTTATCAAATTTTTTCATTTGCAATGTTGGTGAAAATATTCTAAAATAAGGTTGACTATCTGTTCCAGTTGATGCACACCATTGCCATCCACCATTATTTGAAGATGGATCATAATCAACTAATGATTTTGCAAAATGTTCTTCTCCTTTTCTCCAATCAATTAATAAATTTTTAACTAAGAATGATGCAACAACCATTCGACATCTATTATGCATCCATCCAGATATTTTTAATTGTCTCATAGCAGCATCTATTAACGGAAAACCTGTTAATCCATTTTTCCATTTTTCTAATAAATCATTATTATTATTCCATTTAATATTTTGATATTTTTTAATAAAAGATTGTCCATTTAATACATATGGAAAATAATTTGTTATTATTGCATAAAAATCGTGCCAATATAATTCTCTAATTATTCCATGTGTTATAGGTAATATATAATATATTTCTCGAATACTTAAACAGCCAAATTTAATATATGCACTTAATTTAGTTGTTTTATCTAAAAATGGATAATCTCTTTCATTATCATAATTATTAAATTTACCAGATTTAAGTTTTTGTAATATAATTAATGCATTTTTTCTACCTCCATTAACTAAAATAAATTTATTTACTGTTGGTCTTATAGAATTAAGAGAAGATAATAATAATGATTTATCATCTTTAATAAAATTAAAAGTTTTATTTGTTATCAATGATCTTGGTTTTTTTAAAATACTTTTTTTATAAAATGGTGTAAATTTTAAATAAGGTTCTTTATTATCTTTCATTATTTCTCCAATATTATGTAAAGTATAATCTTCTGCTGTAATAATTTCTATTTTTTTATTTCTAGCCCATAAATTAATTTCATTATCTCTTTTTTTTGCGTATGGTGTATAATCTTTATTATAAGAAATAACATCAAACTTAAATTTTTTATATAATTGATCTAAAATATTAATTTCATTATCTGTATAATAATAATTCATAAAATCTAATTCATCTAAACTTTCAAATAAAAATTGTGCTGCATTTTTAGAATAATATTTATTTTCATTTTCATCTATTTGTTTTTTGTTAAATATAAATATAGGTAATATTTCTGATTTTGGATATTTATTTTTAACCATATTTAATGCAGTATTATCATATGTTCGCAAATCTCTTCTAAATATAAATAAAGTTTTCATATATTATATATATTATTATGAAACAATTATTATCTTTCGATATTGGCATTAAAAATATGGCATATTGTTTTGCTATTATTAATGATAATGATAATGATAATGATAATGATAATGATAATAATAATGACTTAATAATAAAAGCTATTGATAAGATTGATTTAAATTGCAATAAAAATAATATTCAGAATATTATTGATAATACAATTGAATTTTTAGATGATTTAATGATTAAATTAAATCTTGAAAATACAACAGATAAATTAATAATATTAATTGAATGTCAAATGACTTCTATAATGCGAACAATTCAAACTTGTATAAATACATATTTTAAATTAATTGGTAAGCATTTAAATATAGATATTGATACTATTTATGTATCACCTAAACATAAATTAAAAATAATGGATAAATATAGTGATATTGTATTATCAAATAAATATAAACAAAATAAATTAGATGCTATTTATTATGCATCACATTTATTAAAAACTGTATATAAAAATGATGAGATTTTAAGAATAATAAATTCTCATAAAAAAAAAGATGATTTATGTGATACATTTTTAATGTGTGTTTATTATCATATTCAATTAAATAAATAAATATTTATATATTATAGATGGCGACAAAAGAACAAAAAATTGAAAAAGCAGATACAATATTATCATTTATAATTTTAATATTTTTATTAATATGGATTATAGGAGGTATTATTGCTTTCATTGCAAGTATGATGTGTTTAGGTTATAATTCACCAATAAAAGATAAAATATTAGGTGTAGTTTTTAGTATTATAGCTGGTCCATTTTATTGGATATATTATGTTTATAATATTAATTATTGCAACTCTAATCAATATTATTATTAATATATTATTAATATATAGATTATTAATAATATGAGTACTACTACACTAGCACCAATTCAATTAAAATTTGAGGAAACACCAGAAGAAACTTATACTTATAGTGAATATGATATGTTAAAATCAGTTGTAGGTGAAGTAAGAGCGCCATTAATTTTTTCAATATATAGTATTGTAAATAGTTCATTTTATGCAATATGGATATCGTTATTTATTTTAATTTGGATAATATCTGGATTTGCGGCATTTATAGCTTCGTTTATATGTTTATTTTATAATTCATCATTTGGAGATAAAATAGCTGGATTAGTTATGGCATTATTTGCTGGTCCATTTTATTGGTTATTTTATATTTATAACAGTAATTATTGTAATAAATATATTAGTTATGGGTATTAAAAATCTTTAATTATTTGCAATTAAAGTTAATTGTTTTATTACATTACTGTTAAAATCAGTAATTTTATTTGCATCTATAACTTTTGCTAAATTAAGCCAAAATTTATCTAATAAATATTTCTTATTATTTTTATTAACTTCTTTACATTTCTTATATAACCATTTATATAATTTCATTTTATTTGTAATGCTACAATTATCTTTATTATATGGACATATCATTCCTCTTCCTAGATCATTTTGCATTTTATCAGGTAATTCTTGATAAATTTCGCAAAATGATGTATAATTGTAAGGTTTGCATTGTATTTGAACGTGTTTAAAATCAGTATATACATCACTATCATCAATAATAATAATTTCAGGATTTTTTGGTTTAATTTTATTCAATAAAGGATCAATAGATTTTGTATAAGATTGTAATTTTTTATTTTTAAATTCTTTACATTCTTCTCTTGTGAAAATAGGTCTATTTAATTTAATATTATTTTCTTTTTCTATTAATTTTATTTGTATATTTGCCCAATCTTTACTAGATGCAGTATATACATAAAAATATACATCATTTTTATATAATTCGCGCATTTTATTTATAAAATATATGAAATAAGGACGAACTAATTTTGATTTTTCATTATAATATTGTGATAATATTTTATTAATATTTATTAATTGTTTGCTATTATTCATTATTTTAGAAATATTATATAATTGTAATTGATAACTGCAATCTCCTATTATTGTACTATCCAAATCAATAATAAAAACATATTTTTTCATTATTATCTGTTTAATATTTAGAGAATATTAAATGTTAAAAAATAAAAAATTAACAGAAAAAGAAATTTGTGATAAATGGATTTTAGATAAAACTATTAATCCAGAAACAAAACGTAAAATTAAAGAAAATGGCGAAGTATATAAGAAATTATTAAAAAAATGTTCCTTAAATAAAAAAGAAAAAGAAATTTGTGATAAATGGCTTTTAGATAAAACTATTAATCCAGAAACAAAACGTAAAATTAAAGAAAATGGCGAAGTATATAAGAAACTTGAAAAATTATGTTCCTTAAATCAAAAAGAAAAAAAAGAAGTTAAATCAAATTCAGAAGAAAAGAAAATAAATGCAATTAAGAAAATACATAAATTATTTATTCCATATGTTAAGAGGATATCTATAAATATTATTGATCGTGTTAATTATTTTACAATAATGAAAAAATACATGTTATCTATAAAAGAAACAAAAAATTGTGTTAGATTATATAATATAGATGAAAAGACTAAGAAACCAATATATAGAGTTGGAAATAGAATTATATTAGATAAACAAATTGGTTCAGATAGTGTATTTGGAATTGTATTTTTATCACATTTTAAAACAAATATTAAATATGGAACTAAATTTGATAGATTAAATAAATTTGCAGTTAAAATAACAAATCAAACTAAAGAAAATAAAAATGAGGTTAAAGTTCTTGAAGATTTAACAAAACAAGTTATTGATTTTAAATGTCCGCATTTTCCTATTTCATATGGTCATTTAAGATGTAATAACTCGCGTGCAAAAAGTGATAATTTAGATGATTATTCAATAGTTAAAGATAAACATAATAAGAAAAAATTATTTCCAAAATTGGTAAATAAAAATAAATCATTATTAATACAAATAAATGAATTAGCTGCAGGTGATTTAGACAATTATTTAAATTCAAATAAAAATAAAAATATATCAAATACAATTGTGCAATTAATATTATCAATTATGTTTTTTAATGATTTTACAAAATCATATCATACAGACCTTCATGCAGGTAATTTTCTTTATCATATAGTTAAACCAGGTGGATATTTTCATTATAATATTTATGGTGAAGACTATTATTTGGAAAATCAAGGATATTTATGGGTAATATGGGATTTTGGATTAATTAAACCATTTACTGAAAATAATAAATATGGACCAACTAATTATGATTATAGAATAAATTTTGATTATGATTATATATTAGATGCAATACAAAATTATGATCATATATTAACATCTGATGATAGCGTATTGAGACACCAATTAGCAAATATAATTTATAGATACAATAAAATAAAAGATTATAAATTATTGAGAAATATTAATAAAGAACTCTTAAGTCATCTAATTAAAAATGTTATATCATTTACATCTATAAAACCATCAAATATTATTAATAAAACACCTTATACAATCGGAAGTAAATCTTCAATAAAACCATCATATTTTAAAAATATGCTTACTTATATGACATTTGGATATACTAAGTAATAAAAACTTATTATATAATTAGAGAAAATGAATAAATTAACTCAAAAAGAAGTATGTGATAAATGGCTTTTAAATAAAACTATTAATCCAGAAACAAAACGCAAAATAAAAGAAAATGGACCTATATATAATAAATTATCAAAAAAATGTATTTTAAAAGAAAAATTAACTCAAAAAGAAATTTGCGATAAATGGCTTTTAGATAAAACTATTAATCCAGAAACAAAACGCAAAATTAAAGAAAATGGAACTATATATAATAAATTAGTTAAAAAATGTCCCTTAAATCAAAAAAATAAATCAATATTATCATCAAAAAGTTTAGAAAAATCAGAAACTAAAAAAAAGAATGCAATAAAAAAAATACATAAATTATTTATGCCATATATTAAACGAATTACAGCTAATATTATTGATCGCGTTAATTATTTTATAATAATTAAAAAATATTTATTATCAATAAAAGAAGCAAATAATTGTTTGAGATTATATAATATAGATGCAAAAACAAATAGACCAATTTATAGAATTGGTAATAAAATAATATTAGATAAACAAATTGGAACACGAAGTGTATATGGAATAGTATTTTTATCACATTTTAAATCAAATATAAAATATGGAACAAAATTTGATAAATTAAATAAATTTGCTGTTAAAATTACTGATCAATCAAAAGATAATCAAAAAGAAATTAAAATTTTAGAAACATTAACAAAAGCAGTTATAGAATTAAAATGTCCTCATTTTCCAATATCATATGGTTCATTGAGATGTAATAATTTACGGCATAAAAGTGATAATCCAGATGATTATTCTATAGTAAAAGATAAACATAAAAAAAGACATTATTTTCCAGAAATTATAAATAAAAATAAATCAATATTAATACAAATAAATGAATTAGCATCTGGTGATTTACATAGTTTATTATTACAACCTGTTAAATCTGATTTTCTTAATATTATTACACAAGTTTATTTATCAATGATGTTTTTCTATTATTATACAAATTCATATCATAATGATAGTCATTTTGGTAATTTTCTTTATCATAAGATTAAACCAGGTGGTTATTTTCATTATAATATTTATGGTAAGGATTATTATTTAGAAAATATAGGTTATTTATGGGTAGTATGGGATTTTGGATTTGCAACTCATTTTACAAAAAAGAAGAAAATAGGAAATACTATATTAAATACATTTATAAATTGTGATTATGATAAAATAATTAATGTAATTAATTATTATAAAAAATATATATCTTCAAATGAATATAATATTATAAAATTATTAGATAATGAAATTAAATTATATTATATATCTGATAATACAAAATTACAAGAATTAAATCAAAAATTATTAAATGTTTTTCTTTATAATATTCCATCTTTTACAAATATTAAACCATCGCAAATAATTAATAAAAACCCTTATATAATTAAATAAATACTTATTATATAATATTAGAGATAATAATGCAAAAAAATAAGTTATTAACAAAAGAATTATGTGAAAAATGGCTAGAAAATAAAAATAAAAATCCTACAAGTTTAAGAAAAATTAAAGAAACTGGTGCAATTTATAAGAGTTTAAAATCTAAATGTACTAAAATTTTAAATAAAAATTCAAAAAATATATGTGAGATATGGCTTAACAATAAAAATATTAATCCAGAAACATTGAGAAAAATTAAAGAAACAGGGACTATATATAAAAATTTATTAAAAAAATGTTCTTTAAATAAAAATAATGCAGCAAATAAAATACAAAAGATTTTTACACCGTTTATAAAAAGAGTTTCAGCTAATATTATTGATCGCATAAATTTTTTTTTAATAATTAGAAAATATATTACATCAATTAATAAAAAACATAAAAATATTTGTATGAGATTATATAAATATGATAAAACTACTAATTTACCTATTTATAGATTAGGTAATCATATAATATTAGATAATCAAATTGGATCTAAAAGTGCTTATGGTATTGTTTTTTTAGCACATTATGAAAAAGATATTAATAATCAAAATAATTTAAATAAATTAAATAAATTTGCAATTAAAATTATTAATTATTCAATTAATAATGAAATTGAATATAATGTTCTTACTGAGCTAACAAAACAAGTTATATTATTTAAATGTCCTCATTTTCCTATTACATATGGATTAATAAAATGCGATAATAAAAATATTAGAAGTAATTATGAAATTCCAATTTTAAATAAAATAAAAGAAACTGAAATTAATAAAACAAAAAATTATCCAAAATTAATAAATGATAATAATTCTCTATATTATCAAATTAATGAATTAGCATCAGGTGATTTTAATAAATATAGAGTTTATTATCGTAATAATTATGAATATTTATTAAATTCAATTGCTCAAATATATATTTCTATTATGTTTTTTCATAAATATATTAATGCATTTCATAATGATGCTCACGCTGGTAATTTTCTTTATCATAAAATTAAATCAGATGGTTATTTTCATTATAACATTTATGGTAAAGATTATTATTTAAAAAATATTGGCTTTTTATGGGTTATATGGGATTTTGGTTTAATACAACCTTTTTCAAATAGTAAAGTAATAAATAATGATAAATTTGGTAAATATAAAAAATCAATAAATATTTGCACTGATTATATTAAACCTATTGCTAAAATTTTAGAACATTCATATAATTTTAATCCAATAGTTATTAAATATTTAACATATATTATTAAGATATTAAATAAATATTCTAATACAACTAATATATTATCATTATCAAATTTAAATAAAGAATTATTAAAAGTTATGTGTGATAATATTTCAACTTTTACAACTATAAAACCTGAGAATATTATAAATAAAAAACCTTATATTATATAGAATAAATATGCAATATGAAAAAAAATGTAAACCTCCTATATGCGAATATTCAATTGCAAGACAAAAATGTATAAAACCTAATCCATATATACAATATAAATCACATTGTTCAAGAAATAATATACCATTTTCTAAATGTATTAATAATTATAATGCTAATAAAGAATATGCCTCATATAAATCATGTGATTATTATAAAGAATATTTACGTAATAATGAAGAAAAAATGAAAAAATTAATAATAGAAGGTCCTAAAAAAGTTGGAAGACCTAAGAAAATTAAAGAACCAAAAGAACCAAAAGAACCTAAAAAAACAGTAAAAGAACCTAAAAAACCTAAAGAACCTAAAAAAACAGTAAAAGAACCTAAAAAAACAGTAAAAGAACCTAAAAAAACAGTAAAAGAACCTAAAAAAACAGTAAAAGAACCTAAAAAAACAGTAAAAGAACCTAAAGAACCTAAGAAAACAAGAGGAAGACCGCGTAAAATACTATTACCAGAAATAATTGTTAAAAGACCAACAAGTTCATCAATATTTGCATTATCTGAATCAATTGTTAAAAAACCAACAAGTTCATCAATATTTGCATTATCTACTCCAAGTTTAAAAACCAGATTATCTAGTTCTACATTTAATTTAAGTAAAAGTAATAGTAGTGATAAATCTTTTAAATCATTTCAATCAGAAAATACTCAACCAATTTTAAAAAGAAAATCATCATCATCTTATAGCAGTATTACAACACCATCATCAGTATCATCTTTATCTAATAAATCAAATTTAAAATTATCTTCATCAACTAAATCAACACCTAAAATTAGAACTATAACATCAAGTAATATAGATGATGATATATTAAATATTCAAATTAAAAATAAAGAAGTTAAAAATAAAGTTAAAGCTTTAATAAAAAAAAACAAAATGTTAATTAATAGTTCTGAAAACAAAAAAAATATAGGTAAATTTATATTACCTTTAATGCAAATCAATAGAATGTCAAATATTCAATATAGAATTAGATATTATAAAATTTTAAATAAATATATTGAATCAAGAAAAAAATATAATGATAATTGTTTAAGATTATATAAATATATTGATAGTTATCCAATTTATAGAATTGGTAATCGTATAATATTAGATAAACAAATTGGTTCAGATAGTAAATATGGTTCTGTATTTTTATCACATTATAGATTAACTAATAAAAAATTTGGAAAATTATTTACATTTGCTACAAAAATTAATAATGGATTAGATAGTCGTAATATAAATGAATATACTGTATTAAAAGATTTAACAAATTGTGTTATTAAACAAGAATGTCCTCATTTTCCAATGTCTTTTGGAAAATTAGAATGTACTAAACAAAATATTAGAGAATTAAGTAGTGTATATTTAAGTGATAGATCACCATCATTTATAAGACAAAATTCATCATCATTTAAATCACTATTAGATAATATGCCTAAAAATATTCAAAATAAGCAAAATTTACTAATTACTTTAAATGAATTAGCTGAAAATGATCTTGAATATTTTATAAAATTATATCATAGAGATGATATATTTATTTGGAATTCATTAGTTCAAGTAATATTATCATTAATGTTTTTTCATAAATATATTAATGCTTATCATCGTGATTCACATAATGGTAATTTTTTATATCACAAAACAACACCTGGTGGATATTATCATTATAATCTTTATGGTAAAGATTTTTATTTAGAAAATATAGGATTTTTATGGGTGATATGGGATTTTGGTTTAATTCAACCTTTTTCAAATAGTAAATTAATAAATAATAATAAATATGGTACTGGTGATCCTAATACTCTTTTAATTATTGATTATATGAAGATAATTAGAAGTGGATATAGACATAAAGAAAGCGATGGTCATATTAGTAATAAATATATGTTTTCATCAGATGTTAATACATTTATTACATTTTTATATGATGAATTATTAAAAAATGAATATATAACCAGTACTAATATTAAACAATTTCCATCTTTAGATAAAGAGTTAATAAGAATATTAGTAAATTATGGACCAAATAATACATTTAAAACAGAAATAGGTTCAAAAGATTTTATTATTAATGCAAATAAACCATATATTATTTAATTTTTTTTTTGAAGTTATTTTTTATAAAAAAATGATATTTAAATTATATGAAAAATATACAAAAACAAATGATTTCTATCACTTGCAATTTAAATTGTGTTTGTGTTGATTCTGATTGCTCTTATAAACATTATATTAATTATAAAGATAGAAAAATAGTTAAACAATTTTATGATGAACTCTCTAATAAGATGAAAGATGAACCTAATGCTGAAATGCGAAAAAAAAATTGCACATTTGGACAATTATGTGATAAAGAAAAATGTGGTTTTAGACATCGTTTATCATTCGCAAATCGTGAAAAATTAATTGTATCTTATAGATTTAATAAAATATGTCCATCAAAATCAAGTGAAAATGCTACACCTAAATTAGCTGATAAAAAATTAGATGTAAAATTGTCTACTCAAAATTTATATTTAACATTAAATGATGATGAACCAGAAATTAAAGAAATAATAAAAACATCACCATTTGTTAAATCGTGGGTTGATATTGTTGTTAAATCTGAGATTAAATCTGAAATTAAATCCGAGATTAAATCTGAACCAATTTCTAATTGGGGTGATATTGCAGATGAAGATTTTTATATGACATTTTAAGAATTATTTTTTTTATAATAAATAAGAATGTTAAACAAAGTTAGAAATATTAATATTAAAGAAAATACTATTTTTGTTTCTATTGCAAGTTATAGAGATGATGAATGTAAAAAAACATTAAAATCATTATTTGATAATGCTAAAAATAAGAATAATTGTTATGTAGGTATTTGCCAACAAAATAATTATGATATTGATAATGATTGTTTAATTAATAATGAATGGGATTGTAATATAAATATTATTAGGATACCTTATTTTGAGGCAAAAGGACCAACATTTGCAAGATATTTATGTTCAGGATTATGGAATGGTGAGGAATATTATTTACAAATTGATAGTCATTCAACATTTATAAAAGATTGGGATGAAAAATTAATAAATATGATTAAAGAAATTAAAAATAGAAAACTATCATTAAAACCTGTATTAAGTCATTATCCAATTGATATAGAAAAAATTAATGATAAAACAGATGAAATACCACATATATTTAGTGCTGAATATAATAAAAATGGTATATTAAAATTAAGTGCTGCTATATATACGAATACTAATAATGATTATAAACTTTCATATTTTATGAGTGCGGGAATGTTTTTTTGTGAATCAAAATTTTTAAATGAGATACCATTTGATCCAACATTAGATGATTTATTTGAAGGTGAAGAAATATTAACATCTGTTAAATTTTATACAAATGGATGGGATGTATTTACACCAAAAGAAAATATTATATATCATGAATATATTAGAAAAGATAAACCTAAATATTTTATCGATAATAATAAAACATATAATCCAAATAATGCAGAATTAAAAGTAAAACGTTTATTATCATTAGATGAAAATAATGAAAATGAAAGATATGGATTAGGAAATATGAGAACATTAAAAAGTTTTTATTCAAATGCTAAAATATTATCTATAGAAACTTTTATTAATAAAAATAATAATAAAAATAAAATTTTATTTCAAATATTATTAATATTAATATTAATAATATTTTTAATAATTTTTAATAATATAGTAAAAATATAAAAAAATGAAAATTATCTTATTTTTGATATATAAGGCATAATGGAGGGTTGTTTATATCAAAAATATGATGCACAAAAATATTATTTGATAAATAGGACTGCTACATATACAGTTATTGCAGTTGAATTTGAAACTTTTATAAGTTGTTTTATTCAAAATAAAAATTTTGATGAATATTTTAAACAAATTGAATTTAACAGCACTAATATTAAACATCTGTTGCAAAATTATGAAGAATTTAATGATTTGATTGATTATAGTAATTTAAATGACTTTAATACTATTATCTACAATAATAAAGTTTACATAATTAAAAATTGGAAAGATGTATTTAACTTTGCTGCAGGACGTTTTTAAAGTTATTTATATATATACCATTATAATTTTTGGTATTTATAAATGCCAAAAATTTTGACATATATAATCAATCCTTTTACTTAGATATTAACCGCCAAGCCATTATCTCGGATATAATTTGAGAAATCAATATTACAAGCAATTGGAGTAATATTTGGACGTCCGTGATAACACTCCTTAAATGATGTTGCAATATTGTTGAAAATAACGTATGCTTTATAATCATCTGACCAGCAAGTCATCACGAAAATAAGTTCTGTAATAATGTTATTTATATACACAACAAACAATCGCTTTGATGGATAGTATCTAATTGTCTTAACAGGTGAAGCTTTGCGAATATATGGCTCAAGCATTTCACCAGTACTATCATCAACTTCTGCAGTAAAAAGCC
>Ga0208599_1000201_pt1 | contig 16718 bp, 27 predicted proteins | sample LakMenEpi17Aug12_FD_150706 | JGI IMG/M metagenome (GOLD analysis project Ga0208599, IMG submission 150706) | Freshwater microbial communities from Lake Mendota, WI - 17AUG2012 deep hole epilimnion (SPAdes) | ecosystem: Environmental > Aquatic > Freshwater > Lake > Epilimnion/Euphotic zone ... | reverse complement strand
TTAATTTTTTAGCAGCTTTGGGAGCTTTAGCAGCTTTGGGAGCTTTAGCAGCTTTAGCAGCTTTGGGAGCTTTGGGAGCTTTAGCAGCTTTGGGAGCTTTGGGAGCTTTTGGCTTGGCAGCAGCTTTAGTTTTGCGTGGTTTGCGAGGTTTATCCGGATTTTCAGCTTTGCGCTTGGCAGCACGTTTAGCAGCATTAAATTCTTTAGCTAATTCAGCATTTTTAGAAACATAATTAGAATGTAATAGTGCTGGTTTAACAGTTATTGCAAAATTAAATGTTACAGTTGTATTACCGCGTTTAAGAACAATAGGAGTTGGTGCGCGAATACGTTGTGCAGTATAAGCATAATATTTTTGAGCATTTTGGCGATCAATGCGATGTAATACAAAATTTACTTCTGAAACTGGATTTTTCTTAGTAAATTTTTGAGCTAATGAGCGATTAACTACAACTTCACGTCCATTTTTAGTTGTAGCAGCTTGTTTGCGAGGTTTAGCAACACCTGATTCAACATCAATATGTCTAAAAACAGCTGTAGCGGCTTTTTTAGCCGCATTATACGCAGATGTAGCAATAAATCGTCCTCCAGTAAAACTACCAATACTAGCATTTTCAACAGTGAATGAACGTTCTTTTACATCTTTAGCACCACCAGCAAAAAAATCACTAGTTTCTGGTGATTCTTCATCACTTCCATCATCAAAATCTCCTCCACCTGTGCGATTATAATCAGTAAAATTGTTTTCGTGTCCCATAAAATCTGCCATATAACTTATATTTATATCTATATATATAAAATATTTATTTTTTATAAAAGTCAATTATTTTTTTATTAACAAAGAATGAATTTTTTTCTATATTTATTATTTTAATATTATTAATATTAGTTGCGCGAGATAAAGCAGTATATGTTTGCCCTGAAACAAATATATCATTGCCTAAATCCAATTCTAAACAATCAATTGATGAACCTTGTGATTTATGAATAGAAATTGCATATGCTAATTTTAGAGGCATAAATGAAATATAATTTTTTTTATTTTTATTTAAATCTGTATAATAATTTATATGATGAATATTATTATTAATATCTTTAATAATAACGCACTTATCTAATAATCCTATAACAATACCTCTTGTTCCATTAACAAGATGATTTTCAACACATAAATTTCTAATAACCATAATTTGAGCATTTAAAGTAAGACATACATTAAATGTTTCAATATTATCAACTTTATAATTAGATAATGCTTTATAAATAGTTGTATTACCATCATTAATTTTAACTAACTTTTGAAATTCTTTATTATTAATCTTATCAACATTTGTATTAACTGGAAATAATTTTGTTGGTTTAATATCTCCTAAAAATTCTGTTTTATTTAAAGATTTTAAAGTTTCAAATGTTTTATCACTTATTTTTCCATTTCTTAATTCTTCTAATATTTCTTGCAAAACTAAGTCGTCTTTTTGTCTTATCAAATCTGTTAAAATAATATTATACATATTTAAAGCATCCCACGTTGGCGATGTAAAACAATAATTACCTTTAATTGGTGGTAATTGATGAAAATCACCCACTAATATTACTTGAATACCCCCAAATGGTAATATATTTGATTTAATCATTTTAAATAATTCATCAATCAATTCAATTAATTCATTACTCATCATTGATACCTCATCAATTATTAATGTATTTAAGGATCTTAATGATTTTAATTTAGCAATATATTTTTTTGATAAATCATTATAAATGTCTTTAAGTGATTTATCAATACCTAATAATAAATAAGAATGTATTGTTTGACCATTAATTAAACTTGCTGCACATCCAGTTAAAGCTGTTAAACCATAATTAATATTATTATTTTCTAAATATTCAACTATTTTTTTTATAGTAAAAGATTTACCAGTTCCGGCAGATCCTGATAAAAATAAATTTTGTTTATTTTTAACAATATTAAAAGCTTCTAATTGTTTTTCATTCATTTTATTATAATCAAATTAAGATTTTAATATCATTTTTTATTATTTAATATTTTTTACAGCTTCAAACCAAAAAGGATTATCAATACATCTATTAGAAGTATTAATAAAACCCTCTTCTTTTAATTCATTATCAAATCTTTTCATATTATTATGAATATCAATAATTAGTTTATTTTTATTTTTAGAAATTGCTAAATCTTCAATATAATCAAAAATAATGTTTTTTAACATTGAAACTTCATTATTTGATAAAATTTTTGTACGGTCATTATATTGATTATCATAATAATCATTATTTATAGATAAATGTTCTATTTTAATATTATCATCATTTATAATTAAATCTAATGAAAATATTAAATAATCATATAAACATGTAGATAACCAACATTGTAATGAATAACTCCTTAAATCAGATGTAATATCTTTTTTAAGAATATATTTAGTAGAATGAAAATCATTTGTAGCTTTAAATGAATAATTATTATTTTTTAATGAATATAATAAATTATCTAAACTATTGTATATATTAATTGATGTCATCTGTTTAATTATTTTTAACTATCTAAAAAATCTTTATATAAATAAAAAAATGATAAAATAAATATATAATTTAATTATTATGTCTTCTATCATAGTTTCAAAAACTCATCCCGCTATTTTGATTGATAATAGTTATTATATATTTAACAGATATTTTGCTACAGTAAGTTGGTTTAAACAAAGACAAGAAAATTTTGAATTAAATCATGAAAATATAATTGAAAATAAAGAATTTATTATTGCATTTATTAAACATTTTGAAGCAGATGTTAAGAAATTAGCAAAGAAATTTAAAACAACAAAATCAAATATTATATTTTGCATTGATTGTCCCAGATCAGAAATATGGAGAAATCAAATATATGATAAATATAAACAATCTAGAATTAAGAAAGATAATTTTAATAGTAATATTTTTGATTTATTTGAAAATTATTTAATTGCTAATAAATTTCAAATATGTAAATATGATAATTTAGAAGCCGACGATATTGTATTTTTAATTCAAAAACAATTGAATAATATTAAAGAAATTAAAATTATTATTATAACAAATGACGGTGATTATTTACAAATGTATTCAAATAATGTCAAGATTTTTAATATGCAATTAAAAGATTTATCATTAAAAATTAATTTTAATCCAGCTACAGAATTATTATTAAAAATTATTATTGGCGATAAAAGTGATAATATTCCTAAAATTCAAGCTGGTATTAGAAAAGATAGTGCATTAAAAATAGCATTAATGAATGAAGAAGAAAGAATTAAATATTTAAAATCTCATAATATTTTAGATATTTATAATTTAAATAAACAATTAATTGATTTAAATGAAATTCCCACATCTATTGTTAAAAATTTTTATGAATATTATAATATAAGTATTCAATAATGAGCGATCCTTTAAAAGACCCAATCATTTTAATGCATACTATTTTTATTTCTTGTATTGGTTATGTTATAGTTTATAATTTATATTATTTTATTAAAAGATTTTTTTGGTTTTATGGCATTAGTAAATTAAATATTTTTGCAAATATTCCAGTAATATCACTTATATTATATTATATATTTTTTATTGCTTATAGACTTGCTATATATGCATCTTTAATATTATTAGTAATATTATTTTGGATTTTCTGTTTTTGGATGGCAATTATATTATTTGTCCCATTTGTTATTATATTTCCAATTCCAATATTTCCATTTATATTTATTTTACCACTTAAATCATTAATGTTATTATTAATACCACCTTTTAAAACTTTAACTGATTTAGGTACATTACCATTAATATATAAAATATCATCTAGAATTGGTACTGGTAATATATTTTATAATTTCTTTGATTATTTTTTATATCCAACTGCTGATGATGTATCAAAATATTTATATTATAATGTTAATCAAATTGTTCAAGATACATCTGGATATGATATATCTGATTATTATATACCATCAGAAAATGTAGATATTGATGATGAATTTAAAAATAAAACGGATGATTATTCTGGTAAAACAAAAGAAATGAAAGATTTAGAAACAAACGATGATCCAAAAGATATTGATAAATATAGAGAATATAAGAATAATCCGACTATAAATGAAGGTATGAAAAAAATAGAAGAAGAAACACAAATGTGTATTAATATTGCTCAAAAATTTAAACCATATAATGCATCATATACACAAGATGTTCAAATAGATACAGAAAATTCATTTTCACCATATAATGAATGTTATATTAAAGCTATAAAATCTTATTTAAAAACAAGTATAATATAAAAATGGATTTTATTGATATATTAGTTTTATTTGTAGTATTTTTTAATATTTGTATTTTTATTTGGCTTGTAGATTTATTAATATTTTCACCATTTGTATATTTATTTTTTGATGAAAGTAATTTTGGTTTTTTAGGAGATGCAACTTATTATGCAACAACAACAATATCTGAAACATTTCCATCAGTTACATTAATATTTTATTATCTTGTTACAATTTTTTTCTTAATAATGTATTTTATTTATTTATTTATAATTATTGTTATTCCAGAAACAGGATTTCCTACTTTATTTATACCAATCAGAGAATTATTATTATCTATACCACCATTACCTGCATTAATTGACAAAGGTATATTTAATTTTTATAAAAGTTTATTTGGAGTTTTAGGTATTTCAGGTGATCCAAGTATAGCTAATTTTTCAAGAGAATATTTTTATTTTTCAAAAGATGGCACATATGAAATAATGCAATTATTTAATCCTTATTTAGATATGGATAAAATTGATACTATTATTGAAAATATGAATAATAAAGAATCTGAAATTAAACATCTTAAACAAGATGTTTCTGTTTGTGTTGAAGGTAATTCAGATTTTACTACACCAAATAGTAGTTATACTGATATTTTAAAAAATAATATTGGTGATGTTAAAAATAATATTAAATGTAATCTTAAATCTATAACTCCTTATATCGAAACAGAAACAAGTTAATATTTAAATGCTGATTATATTTATAGAAAGATAAATAATGTATAAATCTATTATTAATAGTTTAAATGAAGTTTTAACAAAAAAAATATCAAGTTTTGAATTATTATTAAATATTTCTTTTGTTCTTATTATTGGTCTAATTATATTTATATTTTATTGGCATAATATAAATTGGAAAGTTGCAAAACTTAATCGATGTAAAATTAATTTAAACAGCGAAGGAAGTATTTATAATTTATATGCTTCTTATGATCAAACTAAACTTTATAAAGTTAGATATGATAATAGCACTAATCATAATGTTTCAATTGATTGTGCATGTCCATCTGGCAATATACCAAATACATTTGATATACCTGCTTATAATGCCGAAACAAATAAAACAGAAATAATTAAAAAATATTGTATTTGTGATAAATATTATGATACAACTCAAAAAAATAAAATTCATTATAATGGTGATAATTTCTTAGTGGATTATTATAGTAATGGTTATGATAATCATTTAAATAAATTCAAAGATGTATTTAATAATAAATCACCTGATTTTCCAAGTGCTTAATAAATGAAACTTTTATTGATAACTGTTGTTAATTCATCAATCATTTCAGGATTTATTTTTGGATATATGATATTAAATTCTATAATCATATTTCCTTTTTGTGATGAATTTTGTATTGGTAGTCCTCGACCTTTCAAAATATATTGTTTAGATGAATTAATTATTCCAAATTGATTACTATTTATTTTTATATTATCATTAAAATATTCAATTGTTATTATTTTACCTAAAATACTTTCAGATAATGTTAATGTATGTTTATAATGCAAATCATTTCCATTTTTCGTAAATAATGAATGTGGTGTTAATTTAAATTCTAAAATTAAATTACCTGGAGTATTTGCAGTTGTTTGTGGTTGATCTCCTAATCCTTCAAATATTGTATTTGCATTATCAAAACCTTTTGGCATATTTAATTGCGCTAAATGTTCAACATCATATGTACCTGAACCTTTACATTCTACACAATCTTTATTTTGTTTATTCATTATTTTTTGACCATGACATTTATTACATACTGATTGAAATATTTGTGTCATTGGACCCATTTGAATTACTTGTTGTATCATTCCAGAACCATTACAACCATTACAAGTTGTAAAACATTTTTTACAATATTTTTTTACTGTAAATTTTAATTGTTTATTAATTCCATTATAAATATCCTCTAAAGTTATATTATATATTTTTGTAATATTATTACATTGTCTTTGTTGTTGATGTCCTCTTGGATCATTAAATCCAAACATATCATGTCCTCCAAATGGATTATGTCCTCCTCTTCGCGAACCAAATAAATGTTGAAATAATTCATCCATATTCGGCTCATGATGATGTTCTCCACCACCATTTGCTTCATTATTATAATTTTCATCACCTAACATATCATATTTTTGTCTTTTTTCTGGATCTCCTAAAACTGAATATGCATTTGAAATTTCTTTAAATTTAATATCAGCTTCTTTGTTATCTTTATTTTTATCTGGATGATATTGTAAAGCTAATTTTTTATAGGATTTTTTAATATCATCTATAGATGCATTTTGACTAACTTCTAATATATCATAAAATTTCATATTATTATTTTTATTATTATTATTATTATTATATTTATAATATTTATATAAAAAAACACAATGAATTTAAGAGATTATCGTATTTTAGGTTTATCCATTATTGATTATGTTGTTACATTTATAGTTGTTCTGATTTTACATTCATATATGTGGTTTTATGCAAATATTAGCAATAAAACTAAAAGAACTTATTTGCAATATTTTATATCATTAATATATATTTTTATTGCTATATTAGGATTAGCTACAATTTTACATTTCTTTTTTGGTATTAAATCTGTATTTTCTAGCTATTTAGGATTTAATGATTAAAAATAAATATGTATATTAAAAATACTAAATTCTAATAAAAATGAAATTTTATTATTGATTATTTAATTACGAGATTAAGTTCTTTTCAATGTCTGTTATTATCAAAGGATGTGATGCTAAATATATTAATGAGCTCGTTCGGCATTCTATCAACGGTGTTAGAGATGAAGTTATCACTAATAACATAACTATCAAAACAATGAGTATTGTTAATACTTATAATATTCAGCAATGCATGAATATTATCATTAAACAAGGCGTTGATTTTCACGATATTTATGTCAAAATGCACTCAATGTGCGGTGTAGAAATTGATTTTTCGGACAAGCTAAAGTTTCACAGACATATTGCTCTGATTTATGTGAAGCAGCTCATTACAAAGAAATATAACGCTAAACTGCAAGCACATAAATGTAAAGTTAATGTTGCAGCAAAAAGCGCCGAGTGTTCGATTTGTCTTGAAAATATTGCTTCTGATGCTCTTATCACAAGATGCAATCACACTTTTCATCGTTCGTGCATGACACAGTGGGGGCGCAATATTTGCCCAATGTGTCGCGCAAATATTTGAAAGATTAAATATTATATAAATAAAAAATGATTAATAATCTTTTTTTATTTTTGTTATAATGAAGTTTAGTAATCATCCTCCAAAGGCATTAATTGAAAATATTTTTATGAATAAAATTAAAAATAATAATATCCCATCAGATAAAATTCATAATTATTGGAAAGCATCAAGAGATGAAGCAATTTTAATAATGAATATTAAATATTTAATTAAAAATACATATTATTATTTTTATTATATTATTGATATTATTATAAAATTATTAATAACATACATATTATTATATTGTATAATTTTCATATTTTATTTTAAATATTTAAAATAAATGCAGGTATTATTAAAATATCTTAAATTATGCAAAGATAATACTATTCTTTTAATTATAGGACTTTTTTTTGGTTCTATTAGTTCTTATTATAAAGTTTATACAAAAGAATATTTAAGTATTATGCTTAATGGTGATATATCAGTATTTGATATATATATTAAATATTGTATTATTACAGTAATATCAACAGCAATAAGATGTGGAATATTTACATATACTCAAAATAGTTTTTATAATAAATTGACAAAATTAATTTATAATAAAATATTATTTCAAAAAAATGAATATTATGAAACTACTCCTGTTAGTACTCTTTTAGATATTTGTAATAATGATATTAGAATTACATCAGATATTATTTCTTTATATATAAATACTTATACGAGAAATATAAGTAGTATTATATGTATATTATATTTATTATCAAATATTTCATATCAGTTATCATTAATATTAACATTAATAATAATTTCATATTGTTTTACAATCAAAAATGCAAGTAATTTTTATAATAATAAAATGTTAATATTTCAAGAAATTAAAAAACAAATAACATCTCATATTCATGAAACAATATCTCATATTTCTATTATTAAAACTTTTGCAAATGAATATAGAGTATCTGATAAAATTAATAAATTATGTGATGATTTAGCAAAACATTATTGGTTCGAAATATTATATCATAGTATAAATACGATATCTATTTATAATATAGATATTATTATAAATATTTTTATTATTTTATATTCAGATTATTTTAATATTAATATTGTTTCTTTTATACTTCATAAACATGTTTTATTGGAAAGTATTGAAAGTATAATAACATTTAATTCTGATTATAGTAAATGCACTAAATCATTAAATAATATTATATATATATTAGATAATCAATATTATAATAAAGGAATATTTATACCATTTTCAAATAATATAAAAGGAAATATAATTTTTAAAGATATCTGTTTTTATTATAATAAATCACCTGAAAAAGTAATTTTAAATGATTTTAATTTTGAAATTAATGAAGGAAGTAAAATAGGATTTATTGGAGCTTCTGGATGTGGCAAAAGTACAATTGCAAAATTATTATTAGGCATTATTAAACAACAAAAAGGAAGTATTTATATTGATAATATAGATATAAATATATATAATAATAAATGGATTAAAAATCAAATTGGATATGTATCCCAAGATAATATTTTATTTTCTGATACTATCCTAAATAATATAACATATGGTTTAGATAATTATGATATTAATGACGTTATTAATATTGCAAAAATTGCCAATGCACATGAATTTATTTCAGAATTACCAAATGAATATAATACTATATTTGATGCTACTGAATTAAGTTCATTATCAGGAGGACAAAAACAAAGAATAGCAATCGCAAGAGCATTAATGAGAAAACCTAAAATATTAATATTTGACGAGGCTACATCTGCATTAGATCCTCATTGTGAGGAAATTGTTCAAAATACTATAAATAATACTTTTAGTAAGATAAATAGAAAATCAACTATTATAGTTATAGCACATAGAAAATCTGCATTAAATTTTGTTGATAAAATTTATACTTTTAAATCTTCATCAGAAATGCAGGAAGTAATAATGAGTTAATATAACTATTATAATATTATAATAATAATAATAATGGGAAATAATTCATCTAATAGACAATATACATATCATCAATATTATAATGCAATTAAGACAGATAAATCATTTGATTTTTCTAAAATTAATTATTCATTATTAAATCCATATGAAGTTCTTGAAGTTTCTAAAACTTTTACTTGGGATGAATTAAAAGAAGCTTATAAACATACTGCATTATTAACACATCCTGATAAAGTTGGTGGAAATAAAATAGTTTTTAATTTTGTTACTGAATGTTTTAAAGTATTAGCAGAAGAATATAAAGCTAGAAATGCAAATAAAACTTTTATGGAATTAAAACAACAAGTTAAAAGTTATTATTCTAAAGATAATGAAGAAGATATAATACCTGCTCCTATAACTGGAGATAATTTTAATGAAAAATTTAATAAAACATTTGATATGTGTAAATTAGAAGATGAAGAAAATGATTTTGGATATGGTGATATTATGAATGAAAGTTCAAAAATAAGAGAAGATTTTTCTCAAGAAAATTTATTTGAAAAGAAAAAATTTGATAATAATTCTTTTAATAAAATATTTACTAAACATACTCCACCACCTCCAAAAGAATTAGTTAAATATAAAGAACCTGAACCTATGGTTTTAGCAAAAACTATGAATTATACAGAAATAGGTGGTAAAAGACCTGATGATTATAGCAGTAGTGCTGAAAAAAGTGGTAAAAATAATTTAATTTATTCTGATTATAAAGTAGCATATTCAAATACTCGTTTAGTTGATGATGAAATGATTAATAAATCATTAAAAGATTTTAAGAGTATTGAAGAATATGAGAAATATAGAAATTCTAAAATTAAAAAAGGTTTAACAGATAAAGAAAAACTTTATTTTGAAAACAAAAAAATAAAAGAAGAGCAAGAAGAATATTTACGTCTAGAAAGAATAAAACAAAATGATATTAAGATTAAAATGAATAATGAAAAAGCATCTAGACTATTTTTAAAATAATTATTCATCATTATAATAATCATCATTAGTTATTTTATAATTATTATTACGATGATTTAATTCTTTCTTTTTTTCATTAGAAACAGAAACATTATAAATATTCTTGCTACTAACTTTACTTAAATTTTCATAATCATCTAATTTCATTGTAATCATTTTTGTCTTTGACATTTCAAACTTATTATATTTAATATTATTGTTGTGAAAATAACCAGACTTAAATTTGCGATGCATCTTTATATATATTTATAAATAAAGATAAATCATTTTTTTTTAATAATATTCAAAATCACTATCATTACTATCTTCTGAAAATAGTAATATTTTCTTTTTTTTTGATGATAAACTTGATGTTGATTTATGCGAATTAATACTATCATCAGATGATTTTTTTCTTAAAATTGCAGCATCTGTGGATTTTTGATCTATTGATACTCTTTTAATATCTAACATTAATAATGATATATTCTATTTTATATATTATAAGAAATTATTAATTTAAGGACAAAAAATATTATCCTTATATCATATATTAATTAGAACTTCTCAACTATTTCTGAATAATAGTCAATTTTATCAGAAATAGCTTTAAGTTTTTCACTATATTCTGCTAACTTAGATTTATAATAATCTAATTTTGCAACATAATATTCTTTTTTTTCAGTAATTTCTTCCTCATTATCAGCATCTGCTTCACTTGAAGATTTTGATTCTGCTTTGGGTTTTGCTACTGGTTTAGATTTTGCTGCTGCTTTAGCTGGCATCCTGTTTTTAATTGGATAAATACTTAATAATATATCATTTTTATTTATTATTACTTATAATAATGAACAAAAAAATAAATTCAACTTATTTTGAAGAATTATTTATTAAATTTGATAATATTCAAACTTATTATTTAAGTTTGTTCAACTTGAACTGGCTCTGGAACTATTTCAAATGATTTTTTATATTCGCGCCATAAAACACTAACACGTTTCATAGCTTCTTGTGGTGATAATTTTATTTCAGATGTTTTTAAATTTCTATATGTTATTTTATAAAATTCTTGATATTTTAGTTTTTTAATGGCTTCTGGTGGTTTTGGCAAATTCATTAAAATATTATTAATAATATTTGATTGTGTTTCAATTAATTCTTTATTTTCAATAATTTCTTGTTTCTTATTTTTAATTATAGTTTTTAATCTATTTATTTCATTATCTCTATGATAAATAATATCTCTTAATTTCCACATTTCATCTTTTTGTTTATATTCAATCGCTGTAAAATAATCAACTATAATATCATTATCAACTGATCTCCATTTTTTAAAATTTTCTGTTTTGCAAAATGGACAAATATAACTAATATCATTATTAAAAGGTTCATATGTTCTTTCAATCATTTTAATATAACAAGTATTACATATACCATTTTTACAAGTATCACAATTATTATTATTATTAATAATATCATTTAAACATATAGCACATTCACACCCATCATTATTCATATTTAACAATTTATATAAAATTTTAAATCATTTTTTATTTTGGTTTAATACTTATGATTTATAAATAAAATTGAAAGTTATAATTAATATTAATAATTATCCAATTTAAAAATGGAGTCTCTGTCATCTTTGAGAAAACTAACTTCATATAACATCTTTGTGCAAATACAGAGTTCTATATTGAAAAAGGAGGGAGTTGTTTTCAAAGGTAAAGGAAGTAATTTTATATTTATTGCCGGTTTATGGAATATTTATAAAAATAAAGACCCTATTTTGATTGAGTCATTTTCTGATGATATCATCAAACGAATGGATTTTGAGATTATCAAAAAAAGATGGAAAAAGGCTAAACAAGAATTTTCAGTAATGGAAAAATCTTTGAAACATTTAAATGATTTCAGGAGTGGTAAAATTGCTGGCATTCTCGTTTAGTTATGGTTGATGGGGTTATTATGAACAAATTATTTTTTGTTCATTATGTAAATATGAATGTATCATCTAAAGAATATTGGAATTCAATTTTAGATGAAAGAAAAACAAATGCAATAATTATTATTTCTAAAATTCAAAAATCTTATAATTTTGAAAGATTTCAAAGATGGTAAAATTATTGGTGTTTTTGTTTAATTATTTTTTTTGTTCTTTTATATAAGTAATTATAAACAAAAATGATATTTATTTTTATAATTTATTTTTTATCCAAATCATAATGGAACATTCATCATCTTGTGCTTATAAATTAGGAAGCATTCTTAAGATTGCATTGAATGCTGAAATGCAACGACGCAATATTGTAAAATATCAAAAAGCTTCTGATGATTATATGATTAGAATGATAATATCTAGTGTAAAAGAAGCCGAAGCAAAGCAGCAAAAAGAACTTGAGGATATTATTAAAATCAAAAATGAAGAAATTGAAAGATTAACGCATATTTGTGATATTCTCAAAACAACAAATGATGTTCTCAGTAAACAGTTTTAATTTTAATTAAATATATATGAGCAAATTAATTTTTGTTCATTTATATAAGCAATAATAAACAAAAATGATATTTATTTTATAATTAAATAATTACATATTATGGCATATTTCATCATAATTGATAATCATACTATTATGATTAATCAAGATAATAAAGCAATAACAAAAGATAAACTTGTTAATGAATTTAAAAAATTATTCGATGATGATATATAAAATTCATAATTGATATATGAATAAATTAATTTTTGTTCATTTCAGACTTTAATCTTTTAATTTCGTTATTTGAATTTTTAATAATATTTATTATTTCTGTATGTTTTTTATTTTTTTTCAAGATAATTATGTAGTATTGTAATATTACATATTAAATTATCAAATTCTTTTATTCGCTGTTCTTTAAATTTTATAATTTTTTTAATTTTTCCTAGTTCTTCGTTTATTTTTTCTATTATGGGGTTTAATGAATAATCATTATTATTATATAATAATAATGTAATAATTATTATTAACGAAAAAGAAATATAAAATGTTTTATACATTTTTTTTAGTTATTTCATAAAAAAATCATTTTTTATTTTCAAATTTTATAAATAGTTTATTAAATTTAACAGTAAATAATTGTCTAATTGCAGTAATTTCATTTGTTTTATAAATTATAATTTCTTTCAAATCATTCATTTCTTTTGAATTATTGCTAATAATATCATTTAATTCTTCAATTTCTTTATAATTATTATTGATTATTTCATTTAATTCTATTTTTTTATCATTAATTATTTTATTTAAATATTTAATCTCAATATTTTTAATAATTATTTTATCATTTAAAATTTTATTTATCTCTGATAATTGTTTAATTTTCTTATTTTTATTTGATATTATAATAATAGCAATTATTGTTATAATAACAGAAATAATAATCATTTGTTATCATTATTATTAATGTCGTTATCATTTTTTATAGAAAAACAAAAAAATAAATTTATATTATAGAATTATTTTCTGAATTATAATGAAAATCATTTATAATAATATTTTTATATCTTTGATGATTGTTAATATTATTTATATAAATAATTGCATATACCATTATAGAAATGATAAGCATTATACATAATATAGAAATAATAAGACTAATATAATTAATCATTGATTTTTTCAATAATAATAAAAATCATTTTTTATTTAAAGGTTTGTTTTACATCTCCTTAAATTAATTACTTTAAATAAGTTATTTATTAATTAATTGTGTTATATGATTATCAAGTGTTTTATTTATATATTCAAGTTTTTTATTTATATGGTCAATATTTTTATTTGTTTCTTTAAGTTCGTTATTTAAATATTCAAGATCTTTATTTGTTTCTTTAAGTTCGTTATTTAAATATTCAAGATTTTTATTTTTTTCTTTAAGTTTTTTATTTAAATATTCAAGATCTTTATTTTTTTCTTTAAGTTTTTTATTTAAATATTCAAGATCTTTATTTGAATATTCAAGATTTTTAATAGTTTCTTTAAGTTTTTTATTTAAATATTCAAGATTTTTAATAGTTTTATTATATAGTAAATACGTTGCTGTTATTATAATAATAATTATTATTATAAATTCAAACATAATTTTTTTTATCAATAAATACAAAAAATCATTTTTTTAATTTTTATTCATTAGTTCTTTAACTTTATTTTCAAGTTTTGTATTTTTATAATAAAATTCTATATTTCTATTTTCAAGTTCTAAAATTAATTTTTCTTGTTTTCTATTTTTAATTATCAATAATTCAACTTCTATATTCAAATATGTAAAATATAATCCTATTATAAGAATTACAATCATAAAAAGAAATATTATCATCAAAAATAAATATAAAAAAAATAATTATAATAACATAATCAATTTTTTTATATTTATAAAAAGATTTAAGGAGTTTTTTAAGAAACTTTTAAATCCTTTTTCAGATATAAAGGATAATAAATACTATTATGAATACAATTATATCTATTAATGCAAAATCAATAATCATATTTGGTTTTTGTAATTATTTTTTATATTATTTGCTTTATAAATCCTTTAAATACATTTAAGTAATATATATTTTGAATAAATAGCAAAAATAACAAAATCACTAAAATAATATCAAATATTTTTATTATAATCATTATTTTTATTTATAAATCATTTTTAAGTTTAAATAAATGACAAAAAATTAATTTTGCCAATATAAATCAACACTTGCAACTTATTTAATGATACTAGGACCAATCTTTTGATTTAGTATAGAAAACAAAGCGACAGATGCTAACTGGTTGATAATCGCAGAGCACATATTCATACACATCATACTACAAACATAATAATCAGATATAATCTTCATATTTACATCTTGCGAATTGATTGAAATGATCTCATCAATTAGCAAAGACATATTGCCATTATAATATTCGGGATTGGATAATAATTCAACCTTGAAATTTTCGGCAAATGTTGTAATGCTTGTATGTTTAGAAAGTAGCTCATCAATGATGGGAAACAACTTAACGAAAAGCGAAACGAAAGCTAACTGCTGGTACATGACTTCAACATTTGCATATAAATCATCAATTGGTCCAAGATATGTTTCATATAGGGTCATTGCAACAGAAACACCACCAGAGTATTCGAAGATAATCTTCTTATTCTCTTCGATAGTATTGTTTGAAACAATATCATCAAGGGTGCAATCCAGCAAATCAGCAACATCATCATAACATTTTGGATAAGAGGTAAATTCAGCAATAAAATCATAAACAAACTTTTGTGCGTTCATTGTGGGGGGGGACAATTAGTGAAAACTGTAATTATTAAATTTAAAACAAACCTATCAATTTTTATTATTTTTAGAAATAATTAATACAAAAAATATTAATTATTATTATTAATAATAATATCAATATCATTCATTTCTTCAATTATTTTGAAATATCTATTTGCTTCATTAATTTTATTTAAAATAATTGTTCTTTTTAATTCAATATTATTATTAACATTACATTCATTTTCATATTTTTCATATAATTTATTTTTTATTATTCTCAATAATTCTTTTCTTTTTAAATCTCTGAATATCTTAATATTTTTAATATTTCTATGTGGAAAATTATCGTCTAAATATAAATTAATAATTTCATCTATTTTTTCATTTATTTCATCAATAGAATAAATATTGATATTATTAACAATATCTAATATTTTTTTTTCAATATTATTATAAATATTATAATTAATTGGTATTATCATATATTTTTCTTTTTTCTTATTTTTAGAATAATTCATAAAACAAATATATGCAGAAACAATAATAAAACCAATAATTAACATTATAATTATTATTAATATTAATTATTATCATTTTTTAAATAAAAAATGATAATAATGAAATAAAAAAAATAAAATTAGTAATGATAATGTAAATATTAAATGTGATGAATATATTTATTTATTTCAAGAAAGAGAATTTATCAAAACTAATGAACCTATTTATAAAATAGGTAAAACTAAACAACCTTGTTTAACTAGACTTAAAAATTATCCAAATGGAACATTATTATTATTTCAAATTAAATGTAATGATTGTGATAAATATGAAAGACTACTTATTTCAATATTTAAAGAAAAATTTATTCAAATTAAAAATTTAGGTTATGAATATTTTATGGGTAATTATT
>Ga0208599_1000197_pt1 | contig 16876 bp, 17 predicted proteins | sample LakMenEpi17Aug12_FD_150706 | JGI IMG/M metagenome (GOLD analysis project Ga0208599, IMG submission 150706) | Freshwater microbial communities from Lake Mendota, WI - 17AUG2012 deep hole epilimnion (SPAdes) | ecosystem: Environmental > Aquatic > Freshwater > Lake > Epilimnion/Euphotic zone ... | reverse complement strand
CTGAACCAACTAAACCAACATAACCTGTACCAATTACGCAAATCTTCATAAATAACCCTTTCTATCTCTTCTTATATCTCCCAAATAAATCATTAATTCTTATTTTTAATACATGGCGGGAAGTTTTATTAGGCGGGCAACTAAAACAGTTATTCTTTTCATCAATTTATTTGTTGCTGTTATTTTTTTGCTGGCTTGTTTAACGCCTTTTGCACCAACTAGTACATGGTGGATTCTAGGTTTTACAGGACTAGCGGTACCCTACGCCATCATTATTTTATTTTTCTTTGTTATTTTTTGGCTTATCGTTAAACCCAAGCTATCACTCATTTCTATCGTAGTACTTTCTATTGGATGGCAGCAAATTGGTGTTATTGCTGCTGTAAAACCGGGGCCCATGTTGTCTGATCGAAAAAGAGAAAATCATATCCGAATTATCGATTGGAATATTCAAAGTTTTAATGGGCTTTCAAAAAAGCCACTTCTTAAAAAGCAAATTCGTAAAGATATTGCTTCTAGCATTTTACTTTTAGAACCTGATGTTATTTGTTTGCAAGAATTTAATAGCTCTGAACTGGGCGGCGCACAAACAAATAATATCGCACTATTTAAAAAGCGCTATAAGTATTTTTATTTTTCTAAAGATTATACCAGAAATGATCGTGCCTATCAATCAGGGTGTATTATTTTTTCTAAATATCAAATTATTGATTCTGGAAAAATTAAGTTTCCAGTAGCAGAGAGTCTTATTTATGTTGATATTTTAAAAGGCACCGATACCATCCGAATATTTAATACGCACTTACAGTCTTTTAAATTCAAGCAAAACGACTACTCGGATATAGAAAAAATTAAAGAGCAAGATGCTAAAACCATTGACGCTTCTATGAACCTTTTTAATAAAATGGGCCAGGCTTTTAAGCGTCGAGGCCCACAAGCCGAGCTGGTTAAAAAAACCCTTGCTAGCACACCTTATCCATCTATCATTTGTGGCGATTTTAATGACGTACCCAATTCTTATACTTATTTTACTATACGCAATAAATGGCAGGATGCATTTTTACAAAAGGGTTTTGGGATAGGGAGTAGTTTTACAACGCTAGCTCCAACGCTTCGTATCGACTACATTTTGGCTAGCCCCCAGTTTGATATTGTCACTTTTGACATGATTGATGAAGGGCTGAGCGACCATGTTATGCTGGTTTCTGACGTACAATTAAAAAAATAAAATACCTTCGTGGCCTCATGGCATCTTTAAAAGTATACAACTCGTTAACGCGTCAGAAAGAAGTATTTACGCCCATAAACGCGCCTTATGTTGGCATGTATGTGTGTGGTCCAACTGTTTCTGGCGAAAGCCATTTAGGCCATGCCAGGCCCTTTATCACATTTGATGTGGTGTTTAGGTATCTACAACACCTTGGGTACAAAGTGCGTTACGTTAGAAACATTACCGATGCTGGACATTTTGAAGAAGAAGGTAGAGAAGCCGAAGATAAAATTGCAACAAAAGCGGTACTAGAAAAATTGGAACCCATGGAGTTGGTGCAGAAATACACCAATATGTTTCATTGGGCCATGCAGCAGTTTAATAATTTACCACCAAGCATCGAGCCTACAGCTACCGGTCATATTGTGGAGCAAATAGAAATGATCAAACAAATTATTGCAGATGGATATGCATACGAAGCCAATGGGTCGGTATATTTTGATGTAGAAAAATACAATACTGACTTTTCTAAAAAAGGTCAACCCTATGGCATATTAAGTGGCCGTAATTTAGAAGATCAACTTGATACCACAAGGGAGCTTGATAACCAAGACGAAAAGCAAAACAAATCTGATTTTGCTTTATGGAAAAAAGCACCTCCCGAACATATCATGCGCTGGCAAAGCCCATGGGGAGAGGGTTTCCCGGGTTGGCATATAGAGTGTTCTGCGATGAGTTCAAAATATTTAGGTAAAAAATTTGATATACACGGTGGTGGAATGGACTTACAATTTCCGCACCACGAATGTGAAATTGCACAAAGCACTGTTTGTAATCATGTAGCACCAGCCAATTATTGGTTGCATAATAATATGATTACCATCAATGGAAAAAAGATGGGAAAGAGTTATAATAACGTTATTAAACTCTCCGAACTTTTTGCCGGAACGCATCCTATTTTAGAACAAGCATACGCTCCAAATACGGTTCGGTTTTTTATTTTACAAAGTCATTACAGGGGCACACTTGATTTTAGTAACGAAGCGCTTATTGCTGCAGATAAAGCGGCCAAGCGTTTATGGGAAGCTTATGAGTGGTTGTCTAAACTACAAGTTTCTGATGCAACAACAGCAGCTACTGATATTGAATTGGATAAAAAAGTAAATGTACTCGTTGATGATTTTGAAGTGTTTATGAGCGATGATTTTAGCACCCCTAAAGTGCTCGCTAATATGTTTGAGCTCGTTCCCATTATTAATGGTATCAAGGATAAACACACGCCAATTTCTGCCCTATCTAATAGTACTGTTTTGCATTTGCAGCAGTCATTAAAAACATACCTAGAAGATATTTTTGGACTCGTGGCACCCTCTGCAGCAAATACTGCTGTTTTAGATGGTGTATTACAACTCCTCATCGAAGTTAGAAGTCAGGCCAAGGCAAGTAAAGATTTTGTCACTTCCGATAAAATCAGAAACCAGCTCATGGCGCTAGGTATTCAATTAAAAGACGAGAAAGACGGTAGCGTTAGTTATTCTGTTTCAAACTAATGGTTGCAATCGTCGGCGTGCGCGTGGTTATGTACCCGGCACAATTTAAAGTTTAAATAATGCGCTATTACTACAAGTGACACTGCAGGGAGCAGTAGCATGAGGCTATGTGAATGTAGCATTGATTTTATAAAAAGTAAGCTGATACCCGCTGCAAATAAGACCATCGGATAATAACTATGGTGGTGTTTTTTACGCCCATGGTATAAGGAGTAAACGCCAACTACAAATGCCAGGGCAATCATTAGAAACTCAAAGCCTTGATTTTCAATGATATTAATACCAAAAAGGGGTAAACTGCTCAAAATAAGTGGCAGCAGAGCACAGTGTATAGCGCAAGCTACCGATGCGGCAATACCAAAAGCGTCCCAATTAATCTTGAATTTCACGGATATAAAGGTACACTATTGCAACTATGTTGCAAAATGTTAAAATACCCTTGTGGAGCACCAATAACCGTAACTTTGAAGCCAATTCGAATCGTATGAGCAAGAAACTGGCCATTTACCTAGTGTTTTTCACCCTTTTGTTAGCAGGATTCTATTACTTCTTGTTTCGTGGAACCGATAATTGGAAACCCAAACTAACCACCCTTGGTTATGTGAAGCCTTTTATGTTTACCACACAAAATGGTAAATCATTTACCAATCAAGACATGAGGGGTAAGGTAACAGTTGTGCAATATTTTTTTACAACCTGTAGAGGCATCTGTCCACGTATGCACGAAAGTATGCGCACTATTTATGAAGCCAATAAATCCAATCCCGATTTTTTAATTGTGGCGCACACCTGTAATCCAGAAACCGATTCGGTGGCACGTCTTAAAAAATATGCCGACTCTTTACAAATTGACACTAAAAAATGGGTGTTGTTAACGGGCCGAAAGGATAGTTTATACCAAATGGCAAGAAGCTCTTATTTACTGGATGATCCAAAAAACAATGTAGAAAAAATTGAAGATCAATTTATTCATACCCAGTTTTTTGCACTCGTAGATCGTAATGGAAAACTGCGTGGACAAGTGTATGATGCACTCAAGCAAACAGATTTACAACAACTTCAAATAGATATTAAAAAGCTACTCGCAGAAAGTGTTTCGGGCACATTTGTAAATGGCGTTTTTACCAACAACCCCCAATAAGTAATAGGTGGAACAAAAAATAATTGATCTATTAAAGCGGAGTGGCCTCAGTATTACCGATAGTAGAAAAAAAATACTCGATAGTTTTTTTCAAAAAAATTCGGCACTAGCGCATGCTGATATTGAAGACTATGTGGGCACAGATTTTGACCGCGTTACCATTTACAGAACCCTCCAAACCTTTGTAGACAAAGGGATTATTCATACCATCCCTACGCCAGACAATGCGGTTGTATATGCACTTTGCAAAGACAGTTGTAGTGCTGGCCATCACCACGATAACCATGTTCATTTTATTTGTGACAACTGTAATAAAACATTTTGTTTAGAACATATAGTGGTGCCTGCTGTAAAAATGCCCACTGGATTTAATGCCACACAAATTGATATGGTGGTAAGTGGCGTTTGTAATTTTTGTAACAATGTATCTTAAATTTTATTTATGATTTTTATAACTGGTGCAAGTGGTTTACTAGGTGCTTCATTGATTGAAACTTTAGTTAACAGTCATGATGGCGCAACTGATTTACAAATACGTGCACTGTACCGTAAGCAAATACCAGCTGTAAAATTTGCAGATAAAATAGAGTGGATCGAAGGCGATATTTTAGATGTTCTGGTATTAGAAGAAGCGCTCAAGGGTGTTACTGAAGTTTACCACTGTGCAGCTATTGTATCTTTTGATCCAAAACAAAAACAGCGCATGCACGCGACCAATATCGATGGCACTGCAAATATTGTAAATGCATGTATTGATGCTAACATCAAAAAATTATTGTTTGTAAGTTCGGTGGCCGCACTTGGTAGAATTAGAGAAGATGGTCCGATCAATGAAACGATGAACTGGTCCGAAGAAACAAGTAATAGCGAATACGGAAAAACAAAATATTTAGCAGAAATGGAAGTGTGGCGTGGAATTGGGGAAGGACTTGACGCCGTTATTGTAAACCCGGTCATTATACTCGGTAGTGGCGACTGGAATGGAGGGTCTTCGGGTATTTTTAAATCGGCGTATAACCGCTTTCCGTGGTACACAAACGGGGCAAGTGGCTTTGTGGATGTAAAAGATGTAACAACTGCCATGACAGCCCTTATGAAAAGTGATATTAGCGCGCAGCGCTTTATTATTAGCGGCCACAATACCCCTTACCGAACCATCTTTAATTTGATAGCCGACGCTTTTAAAGTGCCACGCCCGCATAAAAGGGTAACGCCACTACTGGCATCCATTGTTTGGAGACTTGAAGCGGTAAAGGCCCTTTTTACGGGTAGTTCCCCGCTGTTAACCAAGGAAACGACGTTAACGGCACAGGCTGTTGTTAATTTTGATAATACGAAACTACTTAAAGCCTTACCTCATTTTTCATATACCCCGCTTGAAAATACGATTACAAGAGTAGTGGAGGAATTGAAAGAAAAATATAACCTGTAGTGATAACCGGACTAGATTAGTCCATTACTTTTTTCCAGAGTTCAGGGATTCTCTTAATCCATACAAGTTCGCGTCTTTTAGCAGAAGCTTCGGTAGCAGGAAAGCCCATATAGGTTTTGCCCCCTTCTAAATTGTTGGTAACACCAGCTTGTCCTAGCACTACAGCGCCGGCTCCAATTCGAATTGTTTTATTCACACCTACCTGTCCCCATAGGGTAACGCCATCTTCTAGTATAGTACCACCAGCGATTCCAACCTGCGCTGCAAGCAAACAATTTTTTCCAATAATGGTATCATGACCTATATGCACCCCGTTGTCTATTTTAGTACCCGCACCAATTTTTGTGATGGCAGTAACGCCTCTATCGATGGTGCAGTTGGCACCAATTTCTACACCATCTTCAAGTAACACAGATCCACAGCTTTCCATTTTTTTAAACCACTGGTCCCTATTTTTTTTGGTGTTATAATAGAATGCATCGCTACCAATAATGCTACCTGCTTGTACAATAACGTTGTCTCCAATAACGGTGTTATCTAATATGCAAACACCGGGATAGATTTTACAATTTTTTCCAATTCGAACATGATTACCAATAAAAACCTGCGGCATAATATAAGTGCCTTCTCCTATGAAAGCGCTTGCTGCTATAGGTTCTGTGGCTTTAAGCACCGGATTAAAATGAGCAACAATCGTGAGGTAGGATTCAAAAGGATCCTTGGTAACAAGTATTGTTTTTCCTTCAGGAACCGTAACATCTGATGTATTGATGATGATAAAACTTGCAGCACTATTAAGGCAGGTATCATAATATTTTGGATGGTCTACAAATACCAAATCTCCAGGTTCCACCACATGAATTTCATTGATACCATGCACGTTTGCGTTTGCATCACCTACAACTTCAGCACCAATTAATTCAGCAATACGACTCACTAAAACAGGATTTGGAAACTTCATACTTAACCATTTGATTGATGTAAAGGTAATACTCCATGCGCATAAGCATTAAGTGCTCAACTTCAATTTACGCTTGGTGATTTGATGCAGTATACCCATTTGATTCTAAAATGTTAATAAAATTGTTTACAAATAATATTGAATCATCTAAAAGTATTTTTAATATTGTGGTAGGGAAATTTATTTCCCTGTACTTACTAACCCATCCATATATAAAGTCTCGCTTCTGCGAGACTTTTGTTTTATACATGAATCAGTACTTTATTATTTACAAACCATACCTTGTTGCTTCTCAATTTTCGCCCATCGAAAATAAAGAAACACTAGCCAATTACTTTGATGTACCAAAGGATGTATACCCTGTTGGCAGGCTGGATGCAGATAGCGAAGGCTTACTTATTTTAACAAACGATACTTCTTTAAATCATAAATTATTACATCCTAGTTTTGCGCACCAGCGTACTTACTATGCACAAGTGGATGGCGCCATCACTACAGAAGCGGTTAGGCAGTTAGAGGCAGGTGTAACCATTCAAGTAGATGGAAAACCCTATCTCACCAAACCTGCACGAGCGGCCATTTTTGAAATAGATCCTGTGGTCCCTCCCAGAAATCCACCCATCAGATTTAGAAAAGAAATTCCAGCGCCATGGATTCATTTGTCTTTAACGGAAGGGAAAAACAGGCAGGTTCGTAAAATGACCGCTGCCGTTGGGTTTCCTACCTTACGACTTATAAGGTATAGTATTGGCAAACTCTCTATTGCTAACATGCAGCCTGGTGATATGATTGAAATGGGTCAGAAAGAAATCCTATACCAACTATTATAATAAAGCAGTGCCTTAGTTCTTTTTGGTAAACGAGCCGCATGTCTTAATTTCGCATCGCGCAATTAAATTAAAGTCCATTATGAGTCAGCCACATTTAAGTGAACAAGAAATAATCCGTAGAGAAAAACTGCAAGCGATGCAAAGCGCAGGTGTGGATGCATTTCCGGCAGCATTATACCCGGTAACACACTACTCGGTAGATATTAAAGATGGCTTTACCGAAGAAACGGCCGCGGATTTTGCAGCCGTTTGTGTAGCGGGTCGTATCATGAGCATCAACGACAAAGGCAAGGTATTTTTTATAAAAATTCAGGACACCAAAGGCATTATTCAACTCTATGTAAAAAGAGACAATATTTGCCCAGGTGAAGACTTTAGTTTTTGGGACAATGTGGTAAAGCACGGACTAGATTTAGGCGATATTATTGGTGTAACCGGTTATGCCTTTATTACTAAAACGGGTGAAACTTCGATTCATGCCGATAGCTTAACCCTTCTCACAAAATCATTAAAGCCATTACCAGTTGTAAAGCGTGATGATGAGGGTAATGTATTTGATGCAGTAACAGATCCAGAATTTAGATACCGTCAACGTTACGCCGATTTAATTATCAATCCGGATGTAAAAGATACGTTTGTAAAAAGAACAAAACTGATTAATACCATTCGTGAATTTTTAAATGCACAAGGCGCGTTAGAGGTTGATACGCCTGTGTTACAGGCCATTCCGGGTGGGGCAGCAGCGCGTCCATTTGCAACGCATCACAATGCACTTGATGTACCATTTTATTTGCGTATTGCCAATGAGCTATATTTAAAAAGATTAATTGTAGGTGGATTTGATTGGGTATATGAGTTTAGTAGAAACTTTAGAAATGAGGGGATGGATAGAACCCACAATCCAGAATTTACGGTACTTGAATGGTACACCGCGTACAAAGATTATTTCTGGATGATGGAAACCACCGAGCAGCTATTTGAAAAAATTGCATTGGCGTTACATGGTACTACCGTTGTAACCGTTGGTGATAAAACCATCGATTTTAAAGCACCCTTTAAGCGCATAAGTATTCATGACGCTATTAAAGAAAATACGGGTATTGATGTAAGCGGCCTCGACGAAGAAGGATTAAGAGCCGTGTGCAAACAATTACATATAGATGTACCAACCAATATTGGCAAAGGGAAACTCATTGATGAGCTTTTTGGAGCTACATCGGAACACACTTTTATTCAGCCCACGTTTATTATTGACTATCCGGTAGAAATGAGTCCTTTAACCAAGAAGCACCGTTCTAAACCAGGGCTTGTAGAGCGTTTTGAGTTGATGGTAAACGGAAAAGAAATAGCCAACGCTTATTCTGAACTAAACGACCCTATCGATCAGCGCGAACGTTTTGAAGAGCAAATGAAACTGATGGAGCGTGGTGATGATGAAGCGATGTTTATTGACCACGACTTTTTACGTGCACTCGAGTATGGTATGCCACCTACTGCGGGTATTGGTATTGGAATTGACCGTTTGTGTATGATGATGACCAACCAGCCTTCTATTCAGGATGTGTTGTTATTCCCACAAATGCGTCCAGAAAACCCAGCCAACTAAACAGCATTAAACTGCTTTATACAAATAGGTCGTTGAACAATTTTCCGCCAGGCACTACTGCGTAGTGGTCTAAATTAGTAATGCCTTCTTTTGCAAGCACTTCTTCGTCTGTAAAAGTATGACCCGTGCAATCTGCTGCATTTTGCTTTAAAATATAATAAGCCGCGTCGGCCATAATATCGGTGGTGCGGCTCATATTGGCAAGCGCCTGTCCACCTAGTAAATTACGAACAGCAGCAGTATCGATCGTTGTTTTTGGCCAAATGGCATTGGATGCAATTCCAGCAGCTTTAAATTCTTGAGCCCAACCCAGCGCCAGCATACTCATGTTAAATTTGCTAATGGTATAGGCTACGTGCGGTCCTAACCATCTTGGATCCATGTTAATGGGTGGAGAAAGCGTAAGTATGTGTGGGTTATTTCCCTTTTTTAAATAAGGTAAAGCATGTTTCACTACTAAAAAAGTACCACGCACATTGATGCTGTGCATAAGGTCAAATTTTTTGCTTTCGGTTTGTTCGGTACCTGTTAATTGAATCGCAGATGCGTTATTAATCACCACATCAATGCCACCAAATGTTTCCACGGCTTTGGCAATGGCTGCTTCTATTTGATCTTCAAATCTAATGTCTACTTGCACGGCCAAACACTTGCCACCAGCAGCTTCTACCTCGGCAGCAGCCGTATAAATAGTGCCTCCAAGTCTTGGATCTTCGGTTACACTTTTTGCTGCAATAATAATATTAGCACCTTCTTTGGCAAGCTTAATAGCAATGGCTTTTCCAATACCTCTGGTAGCACCAGTAATAAGAACAGTTCTGTTTTTAAATGACATACGTACTATTTTTTCCAGCCTAAAAACTGGGTAATGATATCTTCTGTTTCTTGACAAGCTGTAGCTAAATCTTCATTGACAACACAGTGATTAAACTGATGACTAAATGAAATTTCATAACTCGCTTTGTTGAGTCTGGTAGCTAGGCTTTCCGGTGTTTCCGTTCCTCTTAAAGATAATCTTTTTTCAAGCGCTTCGATGCTAGGCGGTAAAATAAATAGCGATAAACTGTTGTGCGCAAACGCTTGCTGCACATGCACGGCACCCTGTACATCAATGTCAAGCATCGGTATTTTTCCTAGACTCCAAATGCGGTCCAGTTCCGATTTTAATGTTCCATAATAACTCCCTTCGTACACCATTTCCCATTCTATAAAGGCGTCTTCATCAATTTTTTGTTTGAACGCATCCACACTCATAAAATGATAATCGATACCATCAACTTCCTGCCCACGTGGTGCTCTTGTGGCTGCCGAAATAGAAAAAGAAAGCGCCGGGTATTTATCGAGTAAATACTTGGTAATTGACGTCTTACCTGCGCCGGAAGGCGCGGTAAGAATAATTAATTTTTGTACACCTTTTTCCATTGACACAAAGAAACGCTTTTTAGTAATAATGCTATCTGATCTGCTCTATTTTATCCACTCGGTTTTTTCAGAAGCAGTTCCATTTCTTTTGCCGGCAGCGGCGGGTTCATTGGTATAACCTAGGTAGAGTAACCCCATCACCACATCTTCCTCTGCGAGGCCCCAAAAACTTTTAAGCGCTGGATGATGCGTCATGCCGCCCGTGCTCCAAAGTGCACTGATACCAAGGGCTTCGGCGCCAAGTAGTATGTTTTGCATGGCAGCGGCGGTAGCCGCGATTTCTTCTACTAGTGGTATTTTTGCGGGCACTTGTCTTTGCATGTACACACCTAAAATATGGGAAGTTTGGCTCCCCAATTTTTGCAGACTCTCAAATTTTGCAGTGGTAAACACTTCGGGGTCGGTGTTTGTTTTGTAGAGCGCCGCGTGGGCTTCACAAAATTTCGTGACACCTTCACCTGCATATACTTTAAAACGCCATGGTTCTGTTCGACCATGTGTTGGTGCCCAGTGTGCAAGGTTCAGCAAATCTGTTATAATTGAGTTCTCAATTTTGTTGCCGTTAAATGTGGCTGGTTTACTAGATCTTCTAGATAATATGATTTCGGTTAAAGCATTCAATTTTTCCATGCTGTAAATGTAAGTGCGTTGTCTTATATTTAGGATAATAAAATTTTACAAATGCGCCGCTTAAAAAATATCTCTGCTGTTATAATTACGCTTTTATTTACATCCGTAATAACGGCTCAAACTACTGGTACCAATGTGTTTGAGTCTGGTACCGAAGGACATAAAATCTACCGCATACCTGCGATTGTAGCACTTCCTAATAAAACATTATTGGCATTTTGTGAAGGACGTGTAAATGGAAGTGGTGATTTTGGAGACATTAATATTGTGCTCAAAAAAAGTACGGATGGTGGTGCAACATGGTCTGCGCTTTCAACCGTTATCGACTATAACAATTTGCAAGCAGGTAATCCAGCACCTGTTGTAGACCTTACAGATCCACGTTATCCAGCAGGTCGTATTTTTTTATTTTATAACACGGGCAACAATGACGAATATTCGATGCGTATGGGAAAAGGTATTCGCGAAGTGTGGTATGTAACGTCTATAGACGAAGGTGCTACCTGGTCGGCCCCTGTTAATATTACGGCGCAGGTACACCGTCCCAACCAGCCAGGCATTAATAAGGCCTATTCATTCAATGAAGATTGGCGCAGTTATGCCAACACACCGGGCCATGCTACACAGTTTTTAACGGGTATGTATAAAGGCCGCATTTATGTAGCGGCTAATCACTCATCAGGTCCTCCACAAAAAAACTTTGAAGATTACAACGCACACGCTTTTTACACAGACAATCATGGAGAAAGTTTTTCACTGGCTAACTCCATTATTTTGCCAGGAAGTAATGAAGCAACTGCCGCTCCACTGAGTAATGGAAAACTCATTTTAAATGCACGCAACCAAGCAGGTACTGTTCGTTATAGATACGTGGCTTACAGTAATGATGGCGGTGCAAGTTGGCAAGAAAATTATTTTGATACCAGTTTAGTAGATCCTGTTTGTGAAGGTTCGATACTTGAGATAGGGCAAAAAAAAGGAAAAACAATACTCGCATTTTGTAATGCAGCGGATGCAAAAAAAAGAGACAACCTAACACTTCGTATTAGTTATGACGAAGGAAAAAATTGGACAAACAATACGACAAAAAATAAAGCGATTGTAATTGCTAAAGCGCCAGAAAATTACAAAGGAGATTACGCTGCTTATTCAGACCTTGTTGTATTAGATGCAAAACGTATTGGCGTTCTTTATGAAAAAGAAAACTACAGTAAAATTGTTTTTACAGTATGTAGCTGGAAATAAAACTAGTAGCGTTTCTTAAAACCACCACCACCGCGGTTGTCGCGACCACCTTGGCCATTACCTTGTCCGCCACCGCCAGGTCTATTACCACCGCCACCGCTGCGACCCCTGTTGTTATTGTTGTTGCGGTTGTTTCTACCACCAAAATTTTGCTGCCAACGACCACCGTTGTTTCTACCACCACTACCGTAATCATCTCTTTCAAAATTTTGATTGCGGTGTTTAATGTATGGCGTGTTGCTAAATTCTAATTCACCACCTGTGATGGTATCGAGTTCGCTTCTAATGGCATCATCATGCACAAGTTCTTTGTGCCAGTTACTGTACGCAAGTTTCATGTAATACGCAATATGGTGTGCGAACCCTGCCTTTTTTTCTGGATCTTCTTGTGCGAGTGCTTTATTGATCACCACTTCTAAATTTTTTCCTAAGTGCGCATATTTTGGATGACGCTTTGGATAAGGAAGTGGATCAGGTTTTAATTTGTACGTTTCTTTTTGTGGAATCGGATACGGGCTATCAACGTCTAATTTAAAATCACTGATAAAAAATAAGTGATCCCATAATTTATGTTTGAAATCTTCTACATTTTTTAAATGCGGATTTAAAAATCCCATCAGTTCAATAACACCTTGCGCTTGTTGCTGACGTTTTGCTCTGTCTTCGATCGTTAGTAAATATTCAACCATCCTTTGTACGTGACGGCCATATTCTTTCATTCCTAAATAATTCCTTCCTGTATTGTAGTCCATGTAAATGTGGGTGTAATGTAAAAATGTAAACCCTGCGAAACCTGTAATGGTTGTGTAATTATTACGTAGGGTAGGGCAAATGTATGAAATAGTGGCTTTAAATCATTTTTTAATCAGTGGCGCAGGCTGTTTATCTTTGGGAAATGGAACAGATTCTGCAACAAATTGAGGCCTACAAGTCTGAAATGGCTGCTTTTGAAGCTGCAACCCCTGATGCGGTTGAGGCTTTTCGTATTAAGTACTTGGGAACCAAGGGGTTAGTTAAGTCGGTGCTGGGTGAAATGAAAAACGTTCCCCCCGATCAGCGTAAAGATTTTGGTCAGGTTTTAAATGAATTTAAAGCTTTTGCAGAAGCTCGTTATGAGGTCTTACAAAGTGCTGCGGCTCCAGTAAATGCTGCGGCAAATGCAGGTATCGATTGGTCTTTACCTGCCGATCCTACCGAATTAGGTACCCGTCATCCTTTAAGTATTGTGCGCGGACAAATGGTTTCTATTTTTAGAAGACTAGGTTTCGCTGTAGCAGAAGGTCCAGAAATCGAAGACGATTGGCACAATTTTGGCGCCATGAATTTACCAGAAGATCATCCTGCTAGAGACATGCAGGACACTTTTTATATTCAACAAAATCCAGACTGGTTATTACGTACACATACAAGTAGTGTACAGGCCAGGGTCATGGAAACGCAAAAGCCTCCTATCAGAGTTATTTGTCCGGGCCGCGTGTACCGTAACGAAACCATTAGCGCGCGTGCGCATTGCTTTTTTCATCAGGTAGAAGGATTATATATCGATGAAAATGTAAGCTTTGCAGACCTTAAGCAAACACTTTATTTTTTCGTACAAGAAATGTTTGGCAAAGATGTGAAAGTGCGTTTTAGACCAAGTTATTTTCCATTCACAGAGCCTAGTGCAGAGATGGATATCAGTTGTCAAATTTGTAGTGGTAAAGGATGTAACATTTGTAAGCACACGGGTTGGGTAGAAATTTTAGGGAGCGGTATGGTGCATCCAAAAGTGTTAGAAAATTTTGGTATCGATTCTACAAAGTATACGGGCTTTGCATTTGGTATGGGTGTAGAAAGAATCACGCAGTTAAAATACCAGGTCAACGATTTAAGATTGTATTCTCAAAACGACATGCGTTTTCTGAAACAATTTACTGGCGCCTTATAAAAAAATATGCTGCATAACACCAAGGGTATTGTGTTACGTGTTACTAAATACGGAGACACAAGTATTATCACATCTATTTATACCGAGCTTTTTGGTTTGCAACAATATATTGTTAAAGGGGTTAGAACGTCCAGTAAAAAGGGCGCTAACAAAGGTGTTTTTTATCAGCCCGGCGCCATACTCGAGTTAGAAGCGTATCATAGTCCCTTAAAAGCGATGCAAATTTTAAAGGAGGCCAATTGGGGTTATGTGTATGGAGAGGTTTATTCCAATGTGGTCCGAAACGCAGTGGCTACCTATATTGTCGAAATTTTGCAACAAATTTTACAGCCCGAACCCCACCCCGAATTATTTTATTTAATTGAAGACACCCTCAAGCAATTAGACAAAGGCGGGCCAGTGCTAGTGAGTAATTTGCCCATTTATTTTTTAATTCATTTGAGTGAAACGCTTGGCTTTGGACTGCAAGGAAAGTATAGTGCAGACAGCCCTTTTTTAGATGTCAAAGAAGGACAATTTGTGGAAGAAAAACCAGCGCATCCCTATTTTTTAGAGGGCGTAGAGGCACAAACGGCGTCTAGTTTTATGACCCTTCAGTTTTATAATAATTTAGAAACGATTGAGTTAAATGGGGCCCACCGAAAAAAAATCCTCGAATTATTTCAGCTCTCTTTAAGTTGGCATTACAAAAAGTTTAATGAAATAAAATCTTTACCTATCTTACAAGCTGTCTTACACTAATATATCTATGGAAGTACATCACCACTCGCACCATCCAAAAAAGTGGAAGGAATATATCACCGAGTTTTTAATGTTGTTTTTAGCGGTTACGCTTGGCTTTTTAGCCGAAAATTTAAGAGAGCAACAAATTGAGAAACATCGTGAAATTTCTTATTTGAAAAATGTACACGACGACTTACAATTGGACTTAAATGAAATAAACACAGTCTTAAGTCAAAATACAATTAGGTTGCTTGTAATGGATACTTTGTTCAATGCTATCAAAAGCAATACTATCACTAGCGAAGATATTTATTACTATACAAGAAATTTAGCTTTGCGGGCCACTTTTGAGAGTTCCCATGTTGGCTTGGATCAAATTAAATCAGCTGGAGGATTACGCATGATAAAAAATGCAGAAATCACATCAGGTATTCAGAAATATGAACGTACACTAGATGCTATTGAAAAATTAGAAAATTTGCGTGAAAGAATACTTGAACAAGCTAGATTTAAAATGGCTACTGTTTTTGATCCAATGATTGCTTATGAATTACAAATTAATCAGGTGGAAACTGGTGTTATGCGGTTTAATAGACCTCAAAAATCAGATGCAATTTTGCAAAAAAATAGACAAGCTGTAAATGAGTTGTTAAATTTAATCTCCTTTGGTTTAAATTCGAATCGCTATTTAAATGCTTATTTAAACAAACAAAAACTTATTTTATTGTCGTTAGATAGCGCGATTATCCGTGAGTATGGTGATAAATTTCATTAAATAATTCTTCGTGAAACTGCATTGGTAATATCGTTTTCATTGCTGCAATTTTCAATCAATACAAGTCCTGGCTTTTTTCCAATTTCAATACTTCCAAGTTTGTCCTCCATTTGAAGCGCCCGAGCACCATTACTTGTAATCCAGGTTAGCATTTCTGAAAGTGGCACATGCGGATTATGCAACTGAATTCTTTTTAATTCATCTAGCATATTTAATGACCAGTTGCTGGCATAACTATCTGTTCCTACAACAATATTTGCGTGTTGCTCACGAAGTAATTGAACGGGAGGCATGGTATTTTCGATGTACTGGTTGGCATTAGGGCATAAGCACCAATAGGCATCAGTATTAGTGGCTTGCACCGCTTTAATATCCGATTCAGATGTAAAACTATTGTGCACCCAAATTGTTTTTGCAGCATCTTTTAAATAAGGAAGTACCGATTGTAAACTCGTGGTTTTTGTTGGCGTAAAAAAATCTAAATCAACACCTACTCTTGCATACATATCAACAAACGCGCCTATTTTCTTTTCAAAAAAATCGTTTTCAGCTTTTGTTTCTTGATTGTGTATGCTTATGGTATTTGATCCGTATTTTTTTGCAAGTAATTCAAGTAAAGCTGCCGGAACAGAGTAGGATGCGTGTGGAATAACCACTGCTTTTAAATTTGCTGCTTCATATTGCGCCTGCAATAAAAGTCCTTCGTTCATTTTTTGAGTAGCAAGTAATGGATCTAATCCATAGATTTCTACAAAATTATAATATGCGATTTTGCCTTTTGTTTTTGCTGCAATCGTATCTGCTGTATTACATATATCACCCACTGCTACAATACCATTATTGTACATTTCATTTTCTGCAGCTTCGATGGATGCTTCAATCACTTCTTGAATGGCTGCACGTTTTGGTACAATTTGTTTTACAAACTCTGAAAGTCCAGTTTCCGTTGGAATCGCGTCTTTTAAATGCGATAATTCAAGGTGGCAATGCGTATTAATAAAGCCCGGGCAAAGTAGCCCATCAAGTTCCTGAATATCTTCTCCGGCATCTGATGCAGCAATTATATTTTCAATTGCTCCATCCTTTGTTGTAACAACAACCCTGTTGCCACCATCAACAATGGTATGTCCTGTAAAAAGCGATTGTGGTTTAAATTTGTGGTACATAGTTACAAGGGTAAATTATTAAAAACCACCAATTGAAATTGAGTTCGACTTTTGTTTTGTTGAATTTGCTGCATGAGTCCAAGTTCTAATTTAATTGCAGGACTTGCTTGATACCCAATAGCACCATACACTCTATTTCTGTCAAAAAGTGTAGAAGTGGTATGCATAAATATTTCATTGTACATAGAGGCGTACCAAGTTTTTGCACCCATTTCTTTTTTACTAACAGGTATATTCAAACCTAAAAAATATCGGAAT
>Ga0208599_1000193_pt1 | contig 17083 bp, 7 predicted proteins | sample LakMenEpi17Aug12_FD_150706 | JGI IMG/M metagenome (GOLD analysis project Ga0208599, IMG submission 150706) | Freshwater microbial communities from Lake Mendota, WI - 17AUG2012 deep hole epilimnion (SPAdes) | ecosystem: Environmental > Aquatic > Freshwater > Lake > Epilimnion/Euphotic zone ... | reverse complement strand
GCCCTGTCCTTAGGCACAAATGCTTGACTTTCAAACAAAAATGGACACCTATAAGTACTAACTTCCTATCGAAGTTTGTTTGCAAAAGAAAATGATCCCAGTACAGAAAGAAAAATGATGCCTTATGACCCTTAGTGGGTCGTTAGACTGCTTTTAAGCCTGTCTAACTGGCCTAATCGACTTTTGTGGAGAAGAATGATCTTCCCCCCTAGACTTACTAAGTCTACTACAGACTTCTCCCATACGCTATCAAACCAACTACTGGTGACAAGTCTTTCCTGCTGGGTGCAGGTTATCTTCACTATAACCTAAAACAGGATTAGCGGGGTCGTTCTATCTTACTTTTTAGGGCAAAAATTGAACAACTTCTCACCACAGACTTGTCTGACACCTTCTTCTCCTGGTTCCAGCGCTCCAGATCCAGACACGCTCCTTGTTGCTGTTGTCCAAGGACGTCTGTTGTGATCACGGAGCTGAAAGAGGTAGGGAAAAACAAAGATTAGAAAGTGTATTTCACATAGAAGTCATAGCTGAAACAATACCTAGGAGTGGGTCATGAGCTGCTCTAGTTGCAACCCAATCACCGTATCCATTAGTCTACAGTATTTTAAAAGCAAATATGCATTTCATTGTCACAAAATGGTCTCTCTCGATTATACAAATGTCTAATGAAACAACTATTATGGAAAGTCACTGCATAGATGAGGCCTAATGCATGCGTATTAGATAAGCCAATGTTATTATGACCCTACACATAATAACAGGCCTAAATAAGACACTTCATGTAAGCTTTATCTAGCATATGCTTACCATCTAAACATTAGTGCTGGCTTAGAAAGCTAGTGCAACCTTATAAGCCCTCGTGCTTATAAAGGCTCTAGCTTACTAGGCTTAGGTTAGAAAACTAGTGCGCTACTTGCGATAGCGTCTATCGTATTATAACCCACACTAAGCTAGGTTGTTTCATATTATAAGCATAATTTTTGTCATTATACTAAAACGTTTTAGCTTACTATTAAGAAGTAAACCCTTTCGTATTAGTATTTTTAGCGAAAGAAACACTAACATTTTTTCAATGGTTTGTTCATAAGTGGCTGGTATGAACAGAATTAAACATTCACAATCAAAAATGTTTTATAAAACATGCAAATGTTACGATTGCCATTTAGTTTACATTTTCAACATTATACTAGCTTAGATAGAACGGTCCATTCTTACCAAATTTTCCATTCTATGCTAGACTAGCATACTTAGACTAGTTTAGTTCCTTTCTCTGTGTCAAAGACACTTCGAATGTTACTAAGCTAGCCCGTATACATGAAAATGACTTAAATGTTCTTCTTTTGGGGAGGGTTGGCCATAGTTGAAGCAATTAATGGGAAACATTGTCTTCTTCTATGAAGCTCCGCGTTGATTTGACTTACCATAAGGGCAGTTAAACTAATGCTGGCCGCTGTAGCTGTCAAAACTAGCTAGTGCTACTTGGGGCTAGGGGACTACTCCTCCCCCAAGCTAGTCTATTCTAGCTCTGACTGTCAGCCTAGCCCAAGCTACTTTTGTCGGCATCATCCAAGCACAGATGGCCGACTTTCACCTGAGCCCTCTCAGGCTGACTTGGGCCTCTTTTCCCACTCCTACAACCCCAACAATGGCCTTAGCAAGGAAGTCCAATACAAAACAGCGCCCTAGTGCAGGGTGTAGCTGCTTTGTTTGCCCTTCCCTAGACATGACACAGCAGACGGCAGCCAAACTCAACGAGTCTGCCCCCTTTGCGGCCATGCCTCTGTTCATCTTGGCAGGGTAGCTGTTAGACTACTCTGTCAAGACGAAACAGCTTTCCTAGTACTGCTTACCAAGCTGGAGTTGCTGCATCAGCTTGGAAAAGCAGGAAAAAGAAAGGAATTACACTAGCAAATACCGGAGATCCTGAAATTTCCCAATCGCTAGACATCTTGCCTTCCTAGGGCCACCTTGCCTAACGACTGTAGAAACCTAGGATCCCTAGTATGATCCCTTAGGGATTGAATTCTAAGAGATCCCTATACTAGCCTATTACGCTCCCCCATCTTGCCTGGTTTAGCTTGATGGCTTCACTACCGGAGGCTAGTCTAGCTTGTAGTGTAGCTACAAAACTTCTACGGTGCAGCTTACCCTACACCTTAGTCTACATGTGCTCCCCAAACAAAATTATGTGCAAGTGCAACAAAACTAACTACTCTAGCTACTGGACCTATGCTACAGACGACGGCAACATAGGTTAACTCTCCTCAGAGTAAGCATTATGCCTGTCTTTCCACCGAACAGGACTTTTATTCTGATTCACCTAAGGGTACAAACAGCCAAGCCAGAACATCTCTAGGGTGCCCTAGCAAGGCCACCTTCCCACACTAGGCTACTCGACAGAAGTTTTCTTTCTTCCAGCAATGATCAGTACTAAAACGAACCATTCTATTCATACTAATAGGGCTTACACTAGCAAAAGTTTCTAGTGTCGCCTTCCCCCTCGCGGGTAGGCTCCACTGTCCACTTGAGTTAGTCTAGGCTCTAACAGTACTTCTAAAATGATCACTTCTAGTACCGGTAGTACAACGCATTAATTGTAACATCAATTGTTCACATTAATGTTTAAAAACAATCATTCATATTCAAAAACTTTTTCTAAGTTAGAAAGGACGTTTGCGACCCTCGCTAGCTTTTAAACTAACGTCGCTCGCCTTTCTTTCTTAGCCAAAGCTTTTTAGGCTAGGCTAGCACTACACCAGGCACCGTTAGGCTCCTAGTTTAATACTAGTCTACCCTATTAAGTCTCTAAGTACCCTTGACTTGTAGCAGTGGCGTAGCCAATCGCGATTAAGTCTCAGTACCTAAAGGCTTAAATATGAATGTTAGCCACTAAAAATGTTTAAGTTTAAGTTAAGAATGCGTTACGTACCGCTTAGCTGGAATGTTAAGCACCAGTGGAAACACCAGACAAAACTTTAATAGTACGCAACTTACTAACTTCACTCCTCGCAAGTAAAGTTAATAAGTATTAGTAACGTTTAAAGTTTTGTATCACTTTTAAATGATCAGAGCACTTCACAAAGTCTAGAACTTTTCTAAGACTTTAAAGAGTTTAAGTTTTCTTAAGTTGTTTTACTAACTTAATAGTTTAAACAACATAAGTCCACTCCTAAACTTTTTCTAAGTCCTTAAATTCACTTGCGAAGATGTTGCTTCAACAAAAGCTGAGAGGAAAGAGACAGGTTGTTGTGCCTGTATCTATAAAGAAAGCTTGCCTTCAAACCAATTGACGTCACTTCCGTGTCGACAACGACACTTCTAGAAGCTTCTAAAACTGGTCTGCTTAGACAATAAAGCTTTTCTCCCCGTAGCTTTGTAATGTACTTTCAACTTACAAGTGCTTAGAACTGCCTTTCGGCTTAGAAACAAGAAGAATTACAAGCCAATTTTTATAGGGCTGGCCTAAAACTGGTTTGCTTATATTCTTCTCATTTTCCTCTTTCTCACTCGCCCGGGTGGGCTCTATTCAACAAACAGCGGGAGTGTTTGTAGAATTAGAGAAAGAAAATTCTAAACTACTTATAATATTAAGGCGCTACTATTAAGCTTGTTTTAAACGCTAAAATAATAGCGTCTAAAGGCGAAAACCAATTAAAAAATATAGGTATTTCACCTAACTACAAGTTAATAGGCCTTATATATGCATTTTTTAATTAAATTTAGTGCTTAACTTGTCTAATATTTAGAGCGCGCCGGTTTAGTCCAGGCTTAACTTGCTTATATAAGGGCGCGCGTCTCTACTTGGGTAGGCTCTTTAATGTTTTTATAAACTTACGCTAGTGTCCGTTTAATTAAAAACGTCGTCGCGCTACAAAAAGTTCACTCCCAAGTTAGGCGCTCTCCTTACAAGCTTGCTCCATCATATTAGATTGGCCCAGTTGAAAACTGGTTGGTTATATAACACTTATAAGGACCCAAAGGGCCTTCTAAGCTGTGTCGTTCGACTTTCGTCCGAACAAAACACCTTATTTCAGGCCATTAAAGTCTAAATTAGCGTTATAAATAAGCTTAAAGGTTGCTTATAAGACCAATTTTGAATGCAAATCATTTGCACATGTGTCTAGTGTCATTCCCAAACATTTTGACCCTTGTCATTATGATGCGAATGGCACTAGGTCATTTTGCAAATGACCCGCTTTCAGCGCAAGAAGAAAATGTTGTTTATAGTATGCGTCATTTTACCAAACACTTCCTAACGTCTACTATAAACAGTATTAAGCCCAATGGTTAGTTAGAAAGATAGAATAGAAGAAGAGTAAATGGTTCTTATAAATGTTAAGTGCCTTTGACAGCTAGCAAATATAATAAGCCTAGAGTCATATTATACTTGCTATTGTCGCTAGCTTTATAAGCCATTTAACTTCTCAGATAGAAAAGAACAAGAATGCATAAGCTTAGGCGAAACTTCTAGCTGTACTATTAAGCCCAGAATGTTCTGTCTACGTACTTGGTCCCACAATAACACTAGCACGATTGCAGAAGCTGAGAATGCTGGCATTTTAGCACCTCTTATTCCAAATTGTTCTAGTACAGCCGCTTGAGTTCCCCTTTCATTCCTTTTACCTAAGCATTATGCCACAACACTAATAGTGTCACTTCCAGACATACTTTCTAACAGCTTACTGGCCTCTGTGTCAGTTAAACCTAAGTATCTCTCAAAATGCCTCGTTGGAATGCCCTATGCTGCTTCTAGCGAATGCCATTTTCTCCCTAGTATGGTCATTCTAGGCTAGCATCTTGGAGTCATTCATCTCCCTCACTAAGCAAATTGGCCCTTATAGTGACAGGTTCCTAGCTACCTATCACACTCACAATTTCGTACACACATACATACTAAGCCTACCTTAGCCTACCCTCAGTGGAGGCATATTAAGCTAGGCTAACAGTCACTCACACAGCCCTGAAGCCAGTCTTTAGGCAACAGGGTGACATTGGATTTACCCTAGTCTACCCCTATGCTTTCGTTTCATTCGCTAGGTTTTATGCCAAGTAAGCTAGAGCTTCCAATGCCCCTACCCTTACGTGCTTGTGCCTCCTAGGGTTGAGCCTAACCTTCTTAGTGCCTTGCTGAAGCCATATGGATTGTTGTCTACCTAATTACCTGGCTAGGGTTTTTCAGTAGGGTGGCCTCTGTGCCTTGCCCATGTTTCTTTTCGGCCGTTAGCCACAATTAGGTTGCCCCCACATGTAACCGACACTAAGTTAGTTAGTCCCCCCCTAGCCTCGCTCACACCTAACACTCCATCCTATCCCCCAAGGAGAGGTTACTAGGTCTTAGTAGGGCTTACCTATGCCTAGACTATACCTAACCAATTTGAAGGACTCGAACTTCGATGTGCGTTACTTAGTCTAATGAGCCTGTATTTCAGCCCTGCCTAGCCCTAAGTTTAGCCTAGCTTGGCTAGTAGTTTCAGTAAGCTGTCGCTAGACCTCTGTGCCTTAGGTACTGGCCTACCTTCCCTATTTCGCCTTGCTAGGTGCCACTAAGGGTTTGGCTCTCTTACTTAGGCTCTCTAGTCTCTGCTAGGGTCCACTAATCCTCGTTACAAGCTTTAACTCCCCAAACCTAGTATACTTAGGCTCTCAATCACATCCCAAGTGCTTTCAAGGGTCTTACACAGCTGCAATACCATGCCCTACCTAACAGTGACTAGGCGCCTTCACCAGTTTCATTTCCCTTTCGCAGAGCTATTTTTAGACTAGCCAGTTTACAGCCGAGTGTCCCTACTCTTAGCCCAAGTTCAGTGGGTGTCTTAGCAGGTGCACTGACTGTTCTGGTGACTAGTAGAGCTGCCACTCCTATAATGAGTTAGGACTAACTAGGCCCCTAGGCCTTTTGAGCGCCCTAACCACCACTCCCCGCCGTTTTTTAAATAGGACATAAGTTTTTACCAGACTGGGGCGTTCATGCTTCCCAACCCGAACCTTCCGGCTGTAGGGCCCATGTGGCTAAATAGGGACTCTAGGGTCACCTGCTTGCTGGAATGTTTCTATTCTCACCCTCGTTGGCACGAAAGGCTTTTTCAGTATCACTATGCAAGCCAAAGCGTTTGATCCTAAACCAGTTTTGGAATACTGGCCAGACCTCGTGTCTGTCTACACTATAGTCGCTCTAGGGCTCCCCTGGGTTCCCTGACTGTCCCCCAAAGAGAATGGTCACTTACCTTGCTTCAACACCTTGCTGGCGGTGCTGTTGCTGAAGCTCCTTTTCACCACTAGTCTTTTCCACACATGCCCTTCATCATGAATGGTTTGTTGTATTCAACGGTATAAACTTACTAGCAGAAAGCGTCCCCTCTAACTAGTAATTCTAATCTAAACACGTGTTTACTAGGCTTAATTGGCTTACTAATCTTGGCCGGTTTAAGCTTGCTTAAGGCGCACCTTGAACTTAGGCATGGCCTTTCTAGCTTGCTTTACCGACCGCGCCATGTCATTGACGCCTCTCCTCTCTAACCTAGCGGTCTCTACTACCAACACTGTCAACCTGATGTTCAACTCCATCAAGATGGCCGAGGCCACAAACTAGAGTCAGTAGAGGGTCTGAAGGCTAAAGGGATGGTCAATGCTATGACTAGAATAGAACCAGACCTAGCCCCCTTATGGACTAACCTCATATGACCGAGCGGAAGTAATAGTAGCTAGCTTAACCTAGCCTAATAGTAAGCCCCCTGGCCTACTGTCCTATCTAACGACTAGCTAGGAAGTTAGATAGAGACAGACAAAGCTAATAGATAAGCGATGGATTAGAGAAAGCTTATAAGCTTGTTACCTTTATGAATACCCATTCAGATGGTTTGTATGGAACACTTTCAACACTTTATAAAAGAAAGACTTTAGTAAGATTGGAGTCAGCTACGCCAGCTGTGGACCATCCAGTCGCCAAGGTGGAATTAAGGCAAGTGAGAGAGAAGATGTTGTGTCTCTCTCTGAGGTCAACTTGGTCCACAGCTGCCACGCTTCCTCTTTTATTAAATCAAACAACAACAAAGGATTTACAACAAAAGAGGAAAGGAACACGGTATCTTATAGTATATACAAAGGAAATGGGGAACTTAGTTCCCGAGGACTAAACATTAGTCCACAAACAATGAACATGAAATATATACAATATATACAATGCGTGGCAGCCTAGCCTAGTGCTAGGCAGGCCAGCTAGGGCTCTCACTGGTCCCTATAGCCTGCAAAGGCTCTATACTGGCCTAGGCACTCCAAGCCTTCTAAGGCATAAATAATACAAGCCCACAGTTTGGAAGTTTCAAAGAGAAAAGTCACTAGCGTGAGCGACATTCCCCCCTTGAAACTACCAAGCTGTGGACGCTATACAAATGTACAAAAGACGTTTTCGACGTCTTCGCCCTAGGGGATTTTACTCCCCCCAGGTCCCTTCGCTTCACGATTGGGCCCCTGCCCAACCTTTGGCATCTTCTGCCTCCCTGCGGCGGAGGACTTATTCTTGGGGATGGCCCCAAGATTTTTAGGTGGTCCTGAGATGGTAAGGACCACCTTAGCACCCTCGGTGGAGGTGGGTGCTCCAGCAGCCTGGATGGGCTTGGCTGCTTTGGCTGCTTTGGCAGCCAACCTCTTCCGCTTCCGCTTCTCTGCTGGCGTTTCCTTAGGCGGATCCAGGACAAGTCCTGGGATCAGCCTAGAGGTGCCAGCTGCCAATTGGCCCCCAGTCTCCTTTCGGGTCTCGGAAACCGCCTGGCCCTGTGATATCTCACTGGAACTCGTTGTCAACTTGGCCAAGCTTTCCTCCAAACCAGTGGAGGTTGGCCCGGTTGACAACTCTTGTCCAGTGATCTCCGCGTACGATTTTGGCTGTTCAAGATTAAGTACGGAAGTTGTCTCTGGAGGAGAACCAGAAGTGGCCTGATCAGTGCTCAAGTGAGCCTGATCGTAAACTACGAGCTTACCATTAACAAGGTGATAAATTTGGCCTTCTTTTAGTTCTCCCTCAGGCAGGGCAACAACAGGTGTCATCTCCACATCAGTATCCAAGGATACGGGTGTAGAGACAACCACTGTTGAGCTTTGGGAGTTCCTAGCTGCAGTCTGATCCAGAGTTGCCTCTGGCTCTTCTGCAGGCTTGGAACCCTTTTCGGCCAAGCTCTTTGCCTTACGCTTATTGAGCCTCTCGCGGTTCCTCTGCTTTCGCTTCAGAGCCACGCTCAGCTCAACCTCTTCTGACTGATCATCCAAGTTTACCAAGTCAGTTTCTTGAATGTTTTCAGAGAAGCGCCGGTTATGGTAAACCAGACTTCGCCGAAAGCGTTCCATAGCTGCTTGGTAAAGTTGAGCCTTCCGATTAAGTTTGGCAAAAGACTCCATCCTCTTTGCAGCCTGTAATTGTACAGCCTGTGGCGGAGGATTTTGTTTGCCAGACTTGATAGGACGGCTGGAAGTCTTTGCTGAACCTGCTTTAGGCTGTGACACCAAAGCAACTTCAGCCACTTTTCGCTTCTTAGGCCCAGACTGAGCTGAGCTCTTAGGAGCGATCTGTGTTTTAAGCTTCCCATGACTAGCGCTCTGAGCTTGATTACCCTGATAGTAATTATAATTAGGGGGTGGAACTCTGGGAAGAGGTCCCCATTGTGGGCCGTAAGGCTCATAATAGGGTGCCTTCCAAGGTTCCGTAGGACCCCAGTAACCTGGGTGGTAGGTCCATGGACGCCCATAGGTCCACGGCTTTCGCCTTGATCCTGGCCCCTCTTGCGGAGAGGACTGCTGATCCGACATCTGCAAATACAAAGCCAAAATTAATTTCTGAGAATAAGCTTCCCGTAGTTGCCATTGTAGCTTGGCAACTTCTCTAACTTATTCTAAATTAATGTCACAGATTTTTGGCTGAATGCAAAGTTTCATCTCCTTCTGTTATGTCATGTCAGTTTATTGCCAAGAGACAAAAAATTGAAATGATCACACAGAAGCTTAGCAAGCTAAAACCCAGCCTACGGCGCGAACGCCTGAGTTCTAGCTTTGCAGTAATTTAAAGTAAATTAAAAAATGCAAAGATGAAATTTGCTTATCTAGATAAAACAAGAATTAGGAACTTTATGTTCTATCTAGCGCTATTTAGCGGGTTACAATTAGCTACTTCAGCAGAGCCCCTAAATAACTTTTTGTTTGAGTGGTATTAAGTTCACAATGGGTCTGATGTACTGACCCTTACTGTTACGTATTGTGACTTTGCGTACTTTAGAGTCATCAGAAGGATGGACCTGCTCAACAACAGCTAGCTTCCAGCAACCTCTTGGCTGGGTAGAATCAATTTCTACAACTAGATCTCCTTCTGCCAATTGAGTCTGTTCTACTTGCCACTTTTTGGTATTCCTAAGTTCCAATAAAGTCTTTTCCAAGAAGATACTCCAAAATTGGTCTAAAAGTTCGCAAATCTTATGCCACCTTTGGGAATGTGAGGTAATATTTTCAACAGTTACGCTACCACCAAGATTTCCAAAAAGAAAGTGATTTGGGGTAAGGATGAGATCCCCCTCACTAAGTGAAAGTCTACTCAGTGGTCTACTGTTAACTAAATTTGCCACTTTATAAGCCATAGTCCGAAACTCATCCACAGTTAGGTCTGAATAGTGGCACAGACTTTCCAGAGCTCTTTTAGCTACCCCTACCATACGTTCATACACACCCCCATGATGAGGTCCCCTGGGAGGGATAAAGTGCCATTGAACTTTGGCTTTAGTAGTAGAGATTAGATCATCTAACTGTATTGTTCTTACCCAATTTTCTAAATCCTTATCCTTAGAAACGAAAGTAGAGAAATTGTCTGAGAGAATGGATGTTGGCATACCCCTAATATCGACAAACCGTGATATCGCATTAAGAGTAGCTGACATGGACATTGCCTCAGTCAACTCCAAATGTACTGCTCGAGTCTGTAGACAAGTAAATAGTAAAAGGTAAGTTTTCGGTCTAGCTTTACCTCTACCTATTGCTTTTAATTCAAAAGGACCAGCAAAATCTAAGCCACACTTTGCAAACGCCCGTAAAGGCTTCTGAAAGCGCCAACTAGGCAGCGCTGACATTTGTTGTCTTAGTGGAATTGCTAAATATCTCTGACAGACGAGACATTTTGATTTTACTGTTTTAAGATAGTTTTCTAAACCTATCATGACATAGCCTTTGCTTATTTCTGCTTTGCAACAGTCATTCCCTACTGTATGTGCAAACTTGAAATGAAAAGAGCGAATCATGAGTCTAGTAAAAGGATCTTGTCTATCAAGGATTGCAGGAAACCTAACCTCGTAGTCTAAGTAGTCAACATTTGCTAGCCTACTTTTTGACCTTAGAATACCTGCTTTATCTATGAATGGCAAGAAACTTCTATATGGTTTAGAAATCTGTTTCTCAGTCCTTAATTGATGCATAATTTCTTGTAAATCCAAACTATTAGCTTGTGATCTCCTTATCAGAAATTGTAATGCTAACTTATTGGCCCTAGGAAAATCTCTCCTTGGGTTTGCTAGCTTAAATATTTCTGATGCCAAACTTATAAGTTGATCAAAGCCATTCCAAACTTTTCCTACACTGTATCTGCATGGATCTAATAGACCAAGTTGAGCTATGTCTATATTGCCAATGAACAGTTTTTTGAACTCATTCTTTGCTTCATCGTCCACTTCAGTTGGTGGAACAAATGGCTTAGGCCAACTTGTCATGGAATCAGACAAGAAGCGTGGCCCATTCCACCAAAGTGAATTATCAGCTAAGTCTGAGATCTTTGGTAGTCTAGTTGGAATATCAGCTGGATTTATATCAGTTGGAATATGCTTCCATTGATTAGGATTGCTATGCGTATGGACTTCACCTACTCTATTTGAAACAAATGTTTTTAAATTGCTGGATGGGGAATTTATCCAATACAAACAATTTGTGGAATCTGTCCAAAATGTGATGGTGCTTTTATCTAAGTCCAAAGCATTAGCAACTGTCAATCCTAATCTTGTACCAATGACACATGCTGCTAACTCAAGGCGGCTAACAGACTCTGTCTTGGTAGGTGCAACTCTGGCTTTTGCCGTAATGAGTGTTACTGCAATACAATGATTCTGATTTTCCCCCCTTGCAGTGACACCATTATCAAGATCATTAGGTTCTCGCATCTCTAAGATTCTTGCATAGACTGTAGCCGCAAACACTTTAGTGCTAGCGTCAACAAACACATGCAATTCAATCTTATTATTGATTCCGAATCCTAAATGCCTGGGTATCTTGATAAAATTTGGTAGTTCAAACAATTCTTCTAGCCAAGCTTTCCATAGAGATATAAATTTTTCTGGAACTGGAGTGTCCCATTCTAAATTTTCTCCCCATAAAGCTTGCAAAATTGTTCTAGCTCTAATGGTGAATGGTGAGATTAGACCCAAAGGATCGTACACGGTTGCACTAAGCCGCAAAATTAATCTCTTAGTCCAATCTCCTTTAGAGACTTTTTTCAAACTCATTGCTTCTATAAACTGATCTGCATTCTTATACTTGGCATTATAAGTTATCAGATCTGTATTAGCATCCCAAACCATTCCTAAAACTTTGTTTGAATCAAAAATTTCCTCTTTATCGCTAAAGTGGACTTTTGTGCTCAACAAATTTTCAGGAAGAGATTTAAGAGCTAATCTCGAGTTAGAATAGAATTTCTGGATTTTCATATCCATTCCTTCTGTAACCTTTGGCAGTGTCTCTACAATCTTAACACATTCCTCCTCGCTAGGACGGCTGACAATTGTGTCATCCATATATGTGTCTTCGATTAGAGCTCTACTCGCTTCAGGATAACTCTCTTTCATTTTTAAAGCATGAGTTGTAATGACTTTTTGGCTAATATCTGGGCTAGCCCTGTTCCCAAATAAAATTCTGTTCCATTGCCAGAAATTTTCATTCCACCAGAATCTATGGTATCTTTTATCAGCTTCAGTTAATCTGATCCTAAGAAACATTTCACTGATGTCAGCTGTAAAAGCATAATGAAATCTTCTGAACCTTAACAGAATTGCAAACAAGTCATTTAATCTATTTGGACCTTTCTCAATTGCTCCATTCATAGAACTTCCACTCTTGTCTTTAGCTTTTGCATCAAATACAATTCTAAGACTTGAGGTGTCTTTCGTTCTATTGACTACTGGAAAATAACTGAGAAAGTAACTGTCCTTTCGATAAATATTTTCTTTTTTAATGTCAATCTTTTCTATGTATCCTTTTTTGACCTGATCTTGGAATTTTTCATCAATCTCTTTCAGGCTTGTTCCTTTCTTCACTAAATAGTCGGAACTATTAGTGCGTTTTTGCCTAGCCAGAACTTCATTGATGTTATTCACAAGATTTGGCCCTTCACCTTTCCATGGAATTGTACAAGTGTAATGAACTGATTTTGGATTTGAAGAAACTTGTGTGACTATCATTTTACCATCAATGAGCTTTTCCGCAGGAGTCCACTCATTTTCAGGTCGCTTAGGGTTTTTGGCAAAACCTAAGCCTGATGTTCTCACTTGATCTTTTAACCCTAATTCATCTAGATCAAAACTTTTTCGTACCAAATCTTCTAAACCTTGGTCGAATTCTGCATTAAAAATAACACAGTTTTCTTCAAAATTTTGAAAATTTGTTTCCACTAAAAGTGAGTTCAAAGGATAAGATTGTCAATCGTTAATGATCATTGAATGCACTTCAGCTTTTGTAACTTCTCCAGGAAACCTAGGTTCACTAGGCCCCAAACAAGTCCATCCCAAGGGTGTCTTGACAGCCCAAGGATGATCTGGTTTCTTGCTAGAGATAATTTCTAAGCTGCGCATAAGATCATGGCAATCGGCACCGATCAATACGTCTATCTTGGCAGGTGTAGGTAATGGAGTGAATTTGACATCTCGAAGATGTTCAAATTTCTTTCTTGCCACTGACCAATCAACAACATTACTCCTCTTTGCCAAGTTTTCCACTGTCCAAGCGAGAACAGTTCTGGAGTATTTGTTGTTAGGATTGACAAGTTCGAAAGAAACAAGGTCACTCTTTACTTCAACCTGTCTGTCTACGTAGTTGACCTTTCTGACAATTGGACCATCAACAACTTCGGCCTTTAGTTTGCTTGCCAATGCTTGATCAATCAGAGTTGAGTTAGAACCAGAGTCAAGCAGAACAACTACTTGCTTGGTTCCAGACTTTGTTCTGATATCACAAACTAAGGTTTGCAGACTGATAGCTCCATCTCTGGCCACACCAAAAACATCAGTGTGAAAAGTTTCTGATTGCTCAGGAACTTCGTCAGAGTTGTCACTACCAGACTCCAAGTCATCAAAGTTGATTTGATCAAAGTCAGGTAAAGTGCTACAATCGCTATCTCTGTCTTCATAGAAGACAGTTGATTTTGTGCTTGGGTGAAGAAGTCTATGGTGAAATCTTTGACAGCCTTTAACCCCACAAAGTTGTTTTGGGTAGAATCTGCAAGCAGAGACTCTGTGGCCAGAACCCAAACAATGAAAACAAAGTTTGAACTTCTTAATGACACTCTGTCTCTCTTTTGCTCTTAAAGCGAGGAATTTCGTGCATTTCCACATTGCATGTTTAGTCCTACAAAGAGGACACATGGCAGTGTTGAATGCTTTTGTTCCACTGTAAAAGGGCTTTTTATTTTGATTCTTTTGATAATCAGCTGTCAGGGTTAATTTCTGGTTGTCTCTGGCAGATGCCTCTCGACTTCCTGAACTAACACCTTGATTTTTCCACTTCTTCTGGGTGGGTGGGCGGGATTTACTACCTGATTTGCCTTGGGCATTGAACTTTGCACAGTCAATGTCACTTCCTTGTTCAAAGCTGTCATTTTCACTGGCCTCCACCTGGTAGGTGTCAGTGTAATTGACTGATCGCTTTCCAGTTTTTGCAAACTCTCTTTCGATCCTTTGAGCAATTCTGTAACGATCCCTAACAAAGTTCACAAGTTCTAGGAAAGTGTCTTCCTTGCCTTGTTCTGCCAAGTATTTGAGGTAATCAATTCCTGCCTGTTGTCCCAATTTCTTCCTAGCCTTTTGAGCTAACAGCCCTCTGGGTTGAATCAAAGATCCGGGGTCGACCTTTCTATAGTAGTCTCGAACAGAGACAAGACAATCAGCAAGGCCTTGGATTTCTTTGAGGTCATAACTCTCCAGAATTCTGACCTTGTCAAATTCCTCCATAACCTGCTGGTCCTCCCTGTTCTGACCTCCATATCGTTGGTCGAGAACCTCCCAAAGAGTGTTGTAAGTCTCATCGTCAATGTTATGCCTAACAAATCTAGCACAAAGAATGCTAGGCTCTCCTTCCAATAGACTTAACAAGAAGAGAATTTTTTCTTTGACAGGGATATTTCGAGCCCCATAAGAGGACTGGAATTGAAGTTTCCAATACTCATACTGAGCCTCTTTCCCTCCAAATTTTGACATTTGGTATCTGGTTAGACCTTTAAGTGGATCACTGGGGTAAGGTGAATCTGCTTGGGCGGACAAGTCTCCCAATAAATTAGTCCTGATTGCTCCAGTGTCTGACTGAAAGGGTCTGGAAGGATCTTGATCATCTGGTGGCTGACCACCAGTGACTCCCCCTCCAGCAGCACCTCTGGTCAGGCCAATGTATGCTGGACTAGAAGTAAAGAAATCCCCTTGGCGTGATCTAAAGTCATAGTTCAAATCTGGCTGAAGCCTAGATTTTCTTGCTTCTCTATCAGATCGAGACTGTTCAGATTGCTGATTACTCTCACTAGAGGTTGACTTAGGAATAACTCCTGTGTCTCTAAGAGATGGTAAAGGTGGTCTAGCACTTGGATCTGGGTTAGCTGAACCTGAAGTAACTGACTTCTTTCTCAACTCCCCTGACAATTTGAGATTCTCGTTCTTCTCCTTGTCAAGTTTGTAGATCAGTTGTCTGTTACGAAGATCAACTTCTGCTAACTCTCTCTCCTTAATTGCTAGTTGCTCTTTCAGAACCTTTTCAGTGTAATTCTTAACAGCAAGTTGTTGCTTCAAGATTTCTAACTCGTCATCTTCTGAGGCTGTACCTTCAGATGATTCTGTTTGACTGTTAGTTTCTGTCTGCTGCTGTCTACCAGTGTCAACTGTGTTAGCTTCTGTAGCTGCCTCATCATCAAAATGCACTCTGGCATCTCTCCTATGAGTAGCTCCTGGAAGAATTACAGTAGCATCTGGTTCATCAGGGTTGAGGCTTGCTGCTTCATTCAACCTTTGGTTAAATTCATCAGCTGTTTCAAAGCCTCTACCTTGGTCTGAACCTGTATCAGAAAGCACCTCCTTTTCTGATTGTTCAGCTTTTCTCTTAGCTGCTTCCTTTTGGAGCTGACTGTCTCTAAACTCTCCAAAAGTTGCTATTAGTTCTCTTAGGTTCTTTTTGTAACCTTTTGTTTTCTCTCTATCCCTCTTAGTGGGTTTAAGAATTTCAGCAATCTCAGATTCGATAGTATTTAGGTCAACCAAATGTCTCATTGCACCTTCAGTTAGCTGGTTCCATCTTTCAGAAGAGACATTCTCATTCGCTTGGGCTTCCCTGCGAAGTCTTGTACAAAGTCTGTACAAGTAAGTCCTTCTCTTCTTAAGTGCCTCTAACAACTTGACTTTGTCTGAGGGTAAGGCTTCTAGGCTTGCTGAGGGTGAACCATCATCAGAAGGGACTTCATCAATATCATCTTGTGTGATATTGATTGTACCTTCCAAGGCTTTACCAAAGCTTGCCAGCCTCTCCACCTCAGGTGGAAGAGCCTCAGCCATAGCTAGTTGTTATGCTAACTGAGTGTCTTACAAAAACTTTTTCTTATTTGAGTCAAAAGCTTAAGTCCCACCAGGTCAAAAGCTCAATCTTCAAACTCTCAAAAGTTTTTCTGACTAAGTTTATTTCTAACACTATTATAAACTTTAAGTCTTTTATTCAAATTTTCAGAGAAGATTTTCTATGTGGAATTGTTTCAAAATATTATGCCAATATGCAAAACCAGATTGTGAAGTTGATTGCAAACAGATCTTTCTGGTATAATATTTAGTTTTTAAGTTTAATATTGTACAAGTATCACTTAATAGACTCACTACACCTTCTTTTCCAAGACTTATAAAGTCTATTTGTACTAAGGTGAAGTCTAAAAAGTTACTTAAAAGTTGACAGAAGTCAAAACTTTTCACAATGTTTTCTTTTTCTTAGCTTTCTAATCTAAATTTAAACTTCCCAAACTAGTCTAAGCCTGAGCCTAGACAAGCTGGCGGACCTGCCTGGCGCGGGCACGCTGGCGCGCGCGCGCGTGCGCTAGGCTAGTCGTCCGTCTAATTTAGACTAACTATTGTTTTGTTTTGATTTGGCTTAACCGGTTATGTGTATGAGTAAGGATGTTTAGACGCGCCTACTGTTTGACTAAGCTAGAGCGTTTTAACTTAAGAAAACAAAAGTTTTTATAAGCAAACACTCTAGCTTACTTGAGTAAGCTTAGTCTAATCCACTTACTTTGCACGCAACTCAATGTTTGGCTGTTTTAAACAAAAACTTTTTTCTAGCTAAGATAGAATTTAGAAAGGAAAACCTTTCTCTTCTTTTCTTTCTAATTTAATAGAAAAGAAAAGGTTTGCAAATCTAATATTGGCTTATTATAGCGAAACTTTAAAGACTAATTCCACTTAGTCTGAGCAGTCAATTGAATGTTTGCTTTATGCCACAAGTGGCGCTACTCTAAGCCTTATTTCTACTGAAATGACCTTACCTTATGTCGATATATGTGAATTTAAGTTTACTTTGCCAATAAGCTTTTCTACTAAGCTTAGATTGCTTGCAAGCGTGTAAGATCTAACTTACTTAAGTACTGCCTTGTCCTTAGGCACAAATGCTTGACTTTCAAACAGAAAATGGACACCTATAAGTACTAACTTCCTATCGAAGTTTGTTTGCAAAAAGAAAATGATCCCAGTACAGAAAGAAAATGTTGCCTTTTGACCCTTAGTGGGTCGTTAGACTGCTCTTAAGCCTGTCTAACTGGCCTAATCGACTTTTC
>Ga0208599_1000191_pt1 | contig 17113 bp, 21 predicted proteins | sample LakMenEpi17Aug12_FD_150706 | JGI IMG/M metagenome (GOLD analysis project Ga0208599, IMG submission 150706) | Freshwater microbial communities from Lake Mendota, WI - 17AUG2012 deep hole epilimnion (SPAdes) | ecosystem: Environmental > Aquatic > Freshwater > Lake > Epilimnion/Euphotic zone ... | reverse complement strand
TACACCGTGTATCCCTACTACTCGGAAACCACAGCCCCGCCCCGGCGCATTGTCGCCGCCTGCTTGTCGGCCAGCCGACCCTTCCCGCAGTTGGCCCGATGGCAGGCTGATGCCACCATTCACATCATCAGCCCCGGCGAATACGCCAGCGCCCATGACGAGGTGGTGGAGCAAGTCGAGGAAACCCTGCGCGAGATCGTGGCCCAAGACTTCACCTCGGCCAACGTCACGGTTGCCGGGCTGTTGGAAAGCGCGCACTCGGTCGATACGGCCAACAACCGCATTACTGACGTTCTTAGCGTGACCCTCTATTGCCAGCAGAATTGACACGCCCGGCGAGGGTATGCCTATCAGCTACGGTGTTTCGGGCGCTTTTTCCAAAAGCACGGCCAAGACGTTTGAGAAACTTCTGGTGCAAGACCAGAACGGCGTCACCACGACGATTATCTCAAAGTATGTCCGCACGGAGACAACCACCGAGACGGTTGGAACTACCTTCGGCGCTGGCACAATTGGCAGCAACGAAGTTCTAAACGCCACCATCACCGCCCAAGTGGACGAGCAACTGATCGAAAGCGGAAGCGCATCGTCTTCGCCAGCGGCCATCCGATTCTACAACCCTCGCGCCGAGGCTTCGGCTCAGGTTTTGGGCGACTTCACGGGCAGCAGCTTCTCGCTCGACAGCATTTCTTTTACTGTTCTGAGCGCCGAAAAGGCCGAAACGGCAGGCGATGTGGTCAAGACCAACATCCGTGGCACGGCCATCAACACGGCGACAGTCGGCGGATCAACCCTTACCACGGGCGACCATTCTTCGACTTCCACCATCCGAGTTGAAAAGCGGTTTGGTAACACCGATTACCAGCGCGTCACCGTCACCACGGTCGCTTTTGCCGGATCGTAAGGGCTCGCGCTATGGATGCGCTGGCCGCTGAAGCGTTCTTAAACGCGACACACCGCGTTTGCGGGCTGCGAATGCTCCCGCTTTCCGTGGGCCATGCCTTCACCTTGGAAGCTATCGGCTCGCCATTTTACCACGGGCAGATGGGCAGCGAGCAGGAATTGCGGCTTGCCGCATGGATCTGCTCGCGCCCCGCGCTGGTCTTGCCCGACATGGATTCCCTGGCCTGCCGCCTGTGGAAGTGGCGCAAGATTGATTTTGTGGCCGAGGTTGCCCGCTGGCGCACCTATGTCGCGGACTACTGCGCCCCGCCGCAAATGTGGAACAAGCAACCCAAAGCAGGCGAGGAGCGCGGCGAGCCTTCCAAAATCCCCAACGCCATCAGCACCGTGGCCCGGCTCATGCGCCTCGGCATGAGCGAACAGCAAGCGTGGGCCACCCCCGTGGGCGCGGCGGCATGGTATGAGGCCGCAGCCTACGAGACAGAAAGTGGCTCACACCTCGATATCGTGACCGACGCCGAGCGCATTGCCATTGCCCGCAGCAAGGCCAAGAAGGAGGACGAATCCAATGGCTGAAGTTAAGGTAAAAATCACAGCGGCCAACCAGACGCAAACTGGCTTTCAGTCCGTCTTGGCTGACGCACAAAAGACGGCGACACAAGTGCAGCAGACCTTTGCGCGGGCATCCACCGCGCCAAGAATGCCGCAAGTAAAGCAGCCGGGCGGCAGCGGCGGGCCGATAGACATTGATATTGGCGACTACGGCCTTGGGCCGCTGCGGGAATTACAGGAGCAGCTTAAAAAGGCCCGCGAATCGGCACAGCAGGCTTTTGATCCAGCGCCCGCAGAGGAATTTGGCGGCGGGATAGCCCGCAGCGCCGGGCGCATGACGCTGTTAGTCGCTGGAGCCGCCGCAGTTGGAAAAATCGTCTCGGCTGCGTTTGACCAACTAAGCACCGCCGTAAAATCTGCCATTGGCATCCAAGAGCAATTTAATCAGACCCTTTCCCAAGCGGGACGGGCCACAAGCCTATCGGGCGCTATTTCCGAATTTACCCAACTCAGCAACGCGGCAAAACAAACAGGCAAAGTCATTGCCGAAACCTTCGGCAAAAACATAGGCGAGGCCATCGCCAACGCCTTGCAGGGCCGACCGGGGCAGCTAATGGCGCGGCTGGCCGATCTAAGCACAGGCGGGGCGGTGCGCGGAGAATTGGATGCGGGGCAAGAGCAACAGCGGCGCATTGCCAGAGAAAACATGATGGCAAACATGGCGCGGATGGACTTGGAGGCGTTTGAATTGACGGGCGCGGGCGGCGATCCCGCCGAAGTTGCGCGCATCAAAAGAGAACAAGAAAAGCGCAGGGAAATTGAAGATTTGCAATCGGGCCTTCAATCACAGGGGGCCGATCCTGCAAGTATTGAGCAGCAAGTAAGAGAACTGCAAGGCATCCAAGCCATGCAGGATCAAATGAGCGCGCAAGCCCGCGAATTTGCCGCTAATCAGCAGACAGCGGCAACCACCGCGCAGACCGCGCAGATCGGCATGACGCCGCAAGAAAGGCTGGCGCAAGAGCAGGCCAATCAAACTCGATTGCAGGGCGAGGTTGTCGGCGCGTCTCAAGGCGCGCAATCAATGGCCGAAATCGCCGCGCGCGTGGCCGAACTGAACGCTGAGATTGCCAAGAGCAAACAAGTTCAAGCGCAACTGGAAAAACAAATAGCCGACGAGGCGGAAAGAAACGCCAAGGCACAAGCCGCCGCGCAACGCAGCGCGCTTGCCTCAACACAATCGCAGGCAATGGCGAACAGGCGGGCGACGATGACCCCGCAAGAGCAGTTGGATTTTGAAATGCAGGGGCTGGCCGACTTGGAGGGTTTTGTCGGGCCAGAGGTTGAAGCGCAGAAAGAAGCGGCCATCGGGCGAATCATGGCCTTGCAGCAACAAATCCAAGGCCAGGGCCAAGGCGCTTTGGTTGGATCAATGGGCGCATCATCCTTGCAGCGCATCGGCTTCGCCTCAAACGAGTTTTTCGACACCCGGCGCAGGGAAGACCCAAGCAAAGAAACAAAGCGGGCGGCAGACGCGGCCAAGCAAATTTACGAACTCCTCAAAAAAGGCGAGCCGCTGGTTCTGCCTGCATCCTCATAACCTATGGCACAAATCGAAACAACAGGCGGCGGGTATCTCGACAGCGGCGACAGAAAAGTTCTTCGCAAGGTTTACGTTTCCACAGGCGGGCAACTCATCAACATCCCGACAACCGAACAGGGCTTCCCCCTTTCCTCCGTCAGTGCGAGCGAAGAACCCGGCGGCATCCGCCGCGCCGTGGCCGAATACTCCCAAGGCGGCGAAGGTGGGGCCAGTTACAACCAATACGGAAAAAGGATCGAGCTAACGGGCGGCACGCGAGAGGTTCCGATTCAGACGCACCCCAAATTCAAAGACCTAACCGAAACGCAGTTGGCCGCAGTAATGACGAAGATTGAAAACCCCACCCCTGACGAGTGGGCTATTTTTTCAAACGAGACACAGCAACTTCTCTACAACTTCCTCCGCAAAAAAGTGGAATATGCGCTCGCGCCTGCCGTGGTTGGCCGCATCTCGGAAATTGAATCCACCCTGCCAAGCCTGTCGCCTATTGCTAAAGTGGCCGACCCCTCGGAGCTAAACGCCCCAAGTGGAACCTTCTGGGTCTGCACGGCGATTACAGCCAACCCGATCGGCACCCGCTACGAAGTTACCCGCGAATACACGCTCAACTTCAGCGAGTGGGATGATGTGGAGCTTCTCTACGGCTGGAGTTAGCCCATGTCCGACTTCGCGCAAATCCGCTTTCAGCCCAACAGGCCGCTCCTGCGCGAACTGTCTGCCGATCGTCTCAACACGATCCTGCAAGAGATCAAACGCAACAAGCCCAAGGGCGAGCGCGGCATCACAGTCAGACAAGACGGCACAGGCACCTACATCGGCCTAGCCGCTTCCCTGCCACGCGGCGGCACCTCTGCCCCAACGACCCGCCAACCGTGGGACTTAATCGCCCGCGTCGATCCCGACGCCGATCCTGAAGACGAGAATCCGCCTTATTTTGTGCGCGTCCAGCCCGGCACGCTCAACGGCATCCTGCCTTCAAATTGGGACGAGCAATTTACCTGCGCAGGAACGGGCCTGCATTACGCCAAAGCCGTCATCGCCACAGACGGCGTGAACATCACGGGCCTGACGATTGAGATTGATACCGAAGAACCTCCGCTGCAAAGCGCCCTACTTTTCAGCGTGGACGATCCCGTGACGCTGCTATTCGGCCTGTTTGCCGAGGGGCAAGTTTACCGCGTCATTGGCCCCGGCGACATCATTGCCACACCAGAACTGTGGCTGACCAAGGCAAAAGACTCGCCGCCCGCCGTTGGCGAGCTTCCTTGGATCAACTATTACCGACTCACATAGCCGTGATTACTTGGACGGTAAACACCACGGCGGCTGTCAGCACTTCCGTGTCGGGCTCCAACTCGTCCACGCATAGCAGGAGCGTCACAGGAACTTATCTTTCCAATACTGGAAGCGGCCCGTCACAAACAAAAACGAATAGCTTTTTTACGCAGGGCAGTTCGTCCTCAAGTTTTAGCTCCGTTACTTCAAACGGCACTACGCTTGCCACCAATTACTCAACGACATTCCTGTCCACCTCACAGTTTGCTTTCGATGTGGCCGCAGGAAACCAAACCAACACAAGCGGACGCACCATAAACTCAACCACGGCGTCGGTTAATGTGCAAACCACGACCGCAAGCACACGCGAATACACGTTCTATCCAACGACACTTGCCAGCGTGGCAACGAGTGGGTGGAGCTACGATTCGGAGCAGTCATTGTTTACCGCCACGGCGGGTGAGGTTTCCAGTATAACGCTGGCGACTTTTACGCAATCTTCTCAAGAAACATTCATCACCACCACAAACTCAGGAACGGCATCCGATGGCGGCCACAGACAAACGCACTACCGAGCGGATCGGTTCACGCGGCCCGTGTTTGTTAATGGGGTTGAAATAGCCCAAACGCAGCACGAAGTCTTGTGGGCCGCAAATGCACCAGCCAGCGAGCCCTTGGATGTCGCGGGCTATCCCGCCAGTGAATCAGCCACAACTGCAACCTCGTTTGTGCAAAATCCGCCCTCGCAGACGATGGCGCTCGTCTCGACTTCCGCTTCTACAACGCCTGTCAGCAAGACGATCACCACTTCCAAATACACCGTAACCTTTGACGAAGCAGACCCAGCCGCGCCGTTGGCGACTTTCACCGTTGGAACTATCGCGGGCTACCAGCTTCCGATTGTTACGGATGTTGTGCAGCGAGCAACCGCCACAAAATCGGCGTCAAGCAGCTACGGAATCGGCCCCAGCGAGTCGTTTGTCCTCACGCAAAACTCTTGGTCAACAGGAACGCGGTGGCTTACCAGCGTCGAAACCTATTCTGGCTTCTATCGCACCAGCACAATCCGAGAGCGGAGGGGGCTCTATGTCAGCACGACTGAAAACCGCTCGGCGGTCAACAGCGTTTTGGTTTCTTCAACAAGCATCAGCGACCGAACTCTTGACGGAAACACGACCAACTACTCTTCAAGTGCCTCCGAAATAGCCGGGGGGGGCGCGGCATTTTCCGCCGTCCCGATCGTGTGGCAAACAGAGCGGGCGCTTGGAACTGGGCGATTTGTTTTTGAGGAAATCGGAGATGCCGCAACCTCTCTGTTTTTTTACGGAAAAGGCAATTTTGTGGTCAATGGTCAGACGGGCGCGGCCATCACGGGACTGCCAGAGTGTGATCTGGTCTTTAACGACGAGCAGCCGAATCCAATTTGGGCAAAGGTGCATCGCAATGAGGGATTTGCTTTAACGGCGAGGCCTGGCACCTACGACCTCGATCCATCGGGCCAATCTTTCACGGCGGGCAAGCTGTCTGTTTCTGGGAACTCGTTTACCTCAAGCACAAACGACAGCGTTACGTCGGGGTCTGCAAGCGGAAGTTTTGGCCTGAGTCATCCAGCCTTGGAAAACGCGGGCCGAGCGATTGCCCAAGATTTCGCTGGCTTCCCCAATATTGAAGGGCGCGCAGCGGGCGGCTCACCAAGCCCTGACGAAACGGTTGTCGGGGCAACTCGGCAAGGGGCATACCGCGTTTATTTTCCGTCAGCGCCAGCCACGACCACTTACTTTTCAAGGCAAATCAAGACCAGCGCCACGGGCGAGCTTGCGATCAGTGCGCTGGAGGCGCTTTCGTATTTCGTCCCGCAGACAAATCTGGCCGACACGTCGCCAGTTGGACAAACCATGACGGTGTGGCCTGTGGCCCGAAATGCAAACAGCCAGTTTAGTGCTTGGTAGCCTTTGACACTGCCGCCGCCTCCGAGTGCTGGCGATAGCGACATACGCAACAAGGTCTTACTTCTATGCTTGGCCGCAGTTTCTGAGGCGCATCGCCGCCGCAGCCGGGCACCACGCCGAGGCGCATTTTGTTCTGGCAACCGACCAGAGCGAGGAGGCCAAGCAGGCCATTGAGAGCGCCCGCCACGAACTGCCCGAAGGCTGGCGTATCCAAGCCATAACCCTGCCGCTCGATGACGGAGGGGCCGAGGGCAAGGACTACCAGACGCCCGCACAAATGCGGATTGCCGCATTGCAGGGGGCCGCGTTTGCCGCTGCGAGAAAGATCCGCGCTACGGCCTTGTGGTCGGTGGAGGCCGACAACCTTGTCCCGGCAGATGCCCTCCGGGTGGCCGAGTGGGCGCTGACCATGCCGCAGGCAGACGGCTCGCCTTACTACGAGGTCGCGGCGGTCACTTACCCGAATGGCTTATTCTTAGGCGGCAACGGGAGCCCAAATCATCCAATCTGCGAAGACTTCAACGAGAAGGAGCGCAAGCTCCCGCCCCGCCTTGTCCGCGCGTTAGAGGTGTGCCGAGAACGGCTAAAGACCGAGCCAACCAGCGAGAAAGAAGGCAAGCGTCTTGGGCGGCTTGCCGAGCGCGTGAAGAAATGCCCGCCAGACGGAAACGTGTTTGAAGTCACGGCCAAGCACGGATGGCGCAGGCGCGGGTGGATGGACTTTGCTTACCCTGGCATTGGTCGCGGGGCCATCGTGCCGTCAGATTGGTGCGGCCTCGGCTGCACCCTCCTGTCGGCCAAAGCGCTGGCGCTGGCCGATTTTAGCGGCTACGACGGCAGGGGAACGCAAGACCTGTTCCTTTGCTGGCATCGCTGGCACCCGGCAGCGCTGCGGATTGCCTGCGTCCCGCATTGTGTCGCCGACCATGTGAAGCGCGACAAGGACGGCAAGATCGTCCACCACCGGGCCTACCACGAAACAGAAGGCGAATACCGAGGACATCTCCGCGTTCGTCAGCAGCAATGGATGCCATGTTAGCCGAGATCCGCCCACTCACGGCGCACCTCGATGAGCGGGGCAGGCTAACCGAAATCTTTCGGGCTTCGGATGACGCGCACGGATTCGGTCAGGCATACATCACGACCTGCGCGGCGGGCGTGGTGAAGGCATGGCACCGCCACAAGCTGCAAGTGGATCGCTGGTATTGCGTAGCAGGCGCGGCCAAGGTCGGCATCTGGGACGCCGAGGCCAAGCGGGGGCAAACCATCATCCTTTCCGCCGACGCCCCGCAGCTTCTCATCATCCCAGCAGGGTTGTTTCACGGCTTCACGCCATGCCACGGCCACACCTCGGCGGCGATTCTTAACCTACCATCCCACGAATACGACGCTGCCAATCCCGACGAGGAGCGCCGGGGGCCGCTGGCTTTTCCATTTCGGTGGGACGTAGAGAGCCGTTAGCGGCTTTGACACAGAGGGCGAGGGCAAGGCCATGCGCGTCTATATCAACCTCGACAGCAGCGAATTTGTCGTTTCCCCCGTCCTGACGCAACGGGTCAACACGCACTATTTTGTCCGCCGCGACACCGTGCCCGTCGAGGTGCAGTTTGTTCGCAATGGCGGCGTGGTCGAGTTAGGAGCCGGGGCGACGGGTCAGCTTGGGATCAAAAAGACTTACACGGGCAGCTTCCTCGCCAACGATGCGGGGTGGACGAAGACAGGAACGGGATCGGCCACCGTTTACCAGTTCGACTTGGCACTGAACACGACGGAACTCACCGCCGAGTTTAACCCTGACGCGGACACAGACTCAATCACGGCCAAGTTTGAAATTTCTTGGACAGTCAGCGGCACGACGTCCAGCACCATGCCCTGCTCTTGCGTAATCTACAACGATGTGATTCGCGGGACGGAAGGTTCGGTCAGCTTCGCCAACACCATGAACCAGTTCGACCTCCGGGCCAGTGACAACACGATTTGGCGCGTGACCATCGACGCGGACGGAGTTTTGACCACACAGAAAATCTAACATGAAAACCTTCCTTACCATCCTTCTCGTCACCCTCTGCGCGGCCACCGGCTACGGCCAGACCATGAAGGCGCTTTCATACAATGCAAGCAACGGCGTTGTGGCTTATAGCGGCACGAACGACTTGCAGCTTCCGAGCGCGGTCAAATTCGGGGGCGATACTCGCATTATTAGTTCAATTTTTCAATTCGGCGGCGTAGATCGAATTAGCCTTGAAGAAACGCGCTTTGTCGGCGACTGGACGTTTGCGGGCACCATTACTTTTGAGGCCGCAGCCAGCGTTCGCACCAACCTCGACCTCGGAGCCACATGGCTCACCAACGCCAACGTCACCAATTTTCGCACGGCGATCGGGTTGGGGGCTACGAATAATGCCGCATTTCGCGGCCTTACCTCAGACGGCAACATCGTCATCACCAACCAATCGGCCACAAATAACGGGCTACTTTTCGTCTATCGCACCAACAACGAAGCGTTTCTCGGTTTAGCCAACCTCATCGCCAGCAACAACACAACGATCAGCAACGAGACGTTGTTCCGCGTCGGCACGGCAGAGGCGACGAACCGCTCGGCACAGTTCGGCTTCCGCAGCACCAATACCAACGGCAGCGGCGTGGCTGTGTTTAGCGTGTTTGGCTACAACGCGCTTATGCAAATCGGCGTCGATGCCTCAACCAATGCCGTGATCTTTAGCGGCGGCGGCACAAACAACCAAGTGATGACGCTCATCAAGAGTGGGGCCACAGAGTTTGCGCGCCCGATAAGTTTTGCCAACACGACAGACGCTGCGACCACTCGCACGAACTTCGGATTACCGCTCCCCGCCCTCACCAACAACAGCAACGTCACGATCATGCGGGCGCTGGCTGGCAGCACAAACACGAACGAGCCTTATAGCGGCGCGGTTGAATTGAGCGACGGAATCGTTTCGTGGCTGCTTACATTTAGCAACGGCATCCTGTTGAAAATCCACGAGATATGAGCCTCCACACCGCCACAGACTTTATCAGCCGCCCGCTCGTCGGCGTATCGACCTCGATCGGGTCGGTCATTGTGTCGCTAATCCCGCACCTTGAAATGGCAATGCGGCTTGGCGTTTTATTTCTTGGGCTCGTGGCTGGCGTGCTGACTGTCCGCAAAGCATGGAAGGATCGAAACAAATGAGCGCGTGCATTTCCTCCCAGGCCGATCTTTGCTGGACACGGGGCGACTCCGGGCGCCTCGATGTGTCGGTTAAAGACGCGGACGGCGATGCCTACAGTCTGGTCGGGGCCACGCTCTTTCTGACGGTGAAGAACGCGCTCACCGATGCGGACTCCGCCGCCGTGATTCGCAAGGAAGTCACCTCGCACAGCAACGCGGCAGGGGGGCTGTCCCATTTTGATCTTCTGACCACGGACAACGCCACGGCAGGAACGCGCTACTACGATGTGCAGTTGAAGGACTCGACCAACAAAATCTACACGCTTTTCGGCGGTCTGTGGAAAGTGCTTTCCGATGTGACCGTCCGCACCGCACCGCTCGCTTAACGTCATGGCCGCTTACCACAAAGTTGAAGTGTCCCTAAACACCAACGCGGTTGAGGTGGGCGTGCCTTCGCCGCAGACGGTGAATGTGGTAGTGCCGACAATCGGCCCCGCGGGCCCGACCGGCAGCGTCGGCCCCGCTGGCCCAACTGGCCCCCAAGGCGTGCCGGGCACAGGGCTGGAAGTCCTGACCACGCAGGGCGATCTTCTCTACCAAGGTGCGTCCACCGGGCAGCGCCTCGCCATCGGCACAAGCGGCCAAGTGCTAAAGGTCGCCAACGGCATCCCCGCGTGGGGCAACGAGTCGGGTGCGGTCACGAGCGTTAATGGCGAGACGGGCGCAGTTTCCTTGAGTGCGGCAGACGTAGGAGCCGCCGCTGCCGCGCACACCCACGATGGCACACAGGTCGAAATCGTTGCAGATGACGCCACTGGCCCCGTTTTAGCGGCTGGATTTAGCGAAGGCAGCGGCGTCAATGGCATTTATTGGCCCACGGACACAACGGCCAACGCTTTGTTAGTTTACAAGCTGAACCGAACCTACGGAATGTTTTTTGAGGCTGGCCGCTGGCACATTTACGAACTTGCGCCACTCAGCGCAAACATTGTTGTCAGTAGCGACTTAGACGATACGGATTACCCGCATCAATCAAACTGGCCGACAGGATCTGTAACAAAGGCGAGTCTTTCAAATTTTGGCGACAATGCGGCGCAGCAATTTCGTTTTGTTGGCGATAGTATGGCTGTGACAGATGTCACCAATGCCGTCAGCACCTCCGACAGCCGCCTTTCCGACAGCCGCCAGCCCACGCTCCACGGATCAACCCACCACACAGGCGAGACGGATGCTATTGCCGCGCACCAAATTAACGGGCAGACGATTTTCTCGGTGACAAGCGTCAATTATAGCGCCGATCAAACGCTGCCAGCTAATCGCGCAAGGCAGATTACTGTTTCCAACACCAATGCAAGCGGCATCACGCTGACATTGCCGACACAAGCAGAAGGCACCCTGAATGGCGACACCTACGTCATTGTGGGCGGCAGCACAATGAGCGGGCCGATTACGATTCGTGGCGTGGTAAATCTTTCGCCGCTTGTTTACAACACGCTCGTCACAATCACGGCCACAGGGCAGCAATACCGCTTGCGCTCTGGCGGCGGCACTTCTGGAAATTGGTCGCTCATCCCTGTCGATACCCACACCCACACAGGCTCCCAAGTAAGTGTCGGCACCACCGCCAACCTCCCTTTAAAAACAGGCAGTGGCGGCGTCATCGAGGCGGGTTCTTTCGGCACGGCGGCAGGGAGCTTTTGCGCTGGCGACGATGCGCGGCTTTCGGATGACCGCGATCCGAATCTTCATGCCGCGAGTCATGCCGCAGCGGGAAGCGATCCCATAGAGGCCGACGATCTGGCCTCAAGCAACTCCCCCGCAACGGACGATTTGCTTGTTAGCAATGGAGACGGAACAACTCGTTGGGATTCTGTCACAAATGTTGTATCTCCCAATTTGGCGGCATCAGACATTGGCGGGGCGCTTTCTGGAGATATCACCACCAGCGGCCTAACCCAAGCCACCGCCCGCATTCTCGGACGCACGACAGCCAGCACAGGTGCCGTCGAGGAGATCCAAATCGGCTCGGGCTTGAGTCTGTCGGCGGGGGAGTTGTCGGCTACGGGCGGAAGCGGCGTCACCGCAGTCGGCACGACCCTCGCGGACATCCTTTCGGTCAGCGGCAGCGACCTTGTGGCCGACGATCTGGCTGCCGATAAGCTTTACGGGTGGGATGATTCGGAATCCAAGGCGATTGGGTTTATCATTGGCAGCGGGTTGAGTGTGTCGGGGGATACGCTTTCGGCAACGGCCAGCGGCGGATCAAAGACCTACGCCGTTTTTGTGGCAGGATTAGAAAATTCCCCTCCAAGCACTGCGTTTGCGACACTGGATACGAGGTCGAGCATACCATGTTTAGACTTCGACGATGCAACCGACGAGTCCGCTGTATTTATGGGCATCATCCCCGAAGGTGCCTCACTCGGCAGCGGCCTCAAGATCCGCCTGCACTGGATGGCAACCACCGCGACCTCTGGCAATGTGGTCTGGGATGTGTCTTTGGAGCGCATGACCACCGACTTGGATTCAGACTCTTTCGATACCATCGCCAGCGGCACCGCAGCGGCCAACGGCACCAGCGGCATCTTGACCGTGACCGAAATCACGCTGGCCACCATCGACTCCGTGACGGCGGGTGACGGCTTCCGCCTCAAGGTCACGCGGGATGCGAACAATGCGAGCGACACTATGACGGGCGATGCGGAGTTGATCGCTGTCGAAGTAAGGAGCGCGGCGTAATGGCTTACGATTTCACAGCGGCGAGTAGCAGAAGTCTCACTGCAAATTCTGCGCCTGTCACTTCACTGCCAATGACCATAGCGGCATGGTTTAATAGAAAAAGCAGTGGAACAAACCATTTTATAGCCGCAGTGGATACGAGTAGCGGGACGGGATTTAATGGCTTGTTTTTGACTGCCAGCCCAAACGCTGTGGGAGCGTCATCTAACAACGGAGCAAGTTTTGCCCTTGCACAAACGAGCACCACTTACTCTCTAAATGAATGGAATCATGGCGCTGCCGTTTTTGCCTCAAGCTCAAGCAGAACAGCATATCTCAATGCGGGCGGAAGCTCCACAAACACAACCGCTATTGCTGTTTCTGGAGTCAATAACACAACTATAGGCGCAAGATATGCAAGCGGTTCTTTGGGCGCGTTTGCAAATGCACTCATAGCCGAAGTCGGTATCTGGAACGTAGCCCTCACCGTCGCCGAAATCGCCTCCCTTGCAGACGGCATGACCTGCGACAAGGTGCGCCCGCAAAGCCTCGTCTTCTACGCCCCGCTCGTCCGCGACCTCCAAGATGTGCGCGGAGGCTTGACCATCACCAACAACAACACGGCGACAGTCGCCAACCATCCGCGAGTTTATGCCTAACTATTACCGCATTTCCGACCCGAACGATGTCCGCGACCTTGGCGAGCAGATGGCCGCTTGGACTGCCGCTGGCAACCCCAAGGCTAATGATTGGGCTGTGCAGCCAGCAGCGCCATCAGCAGATGCCGTGTGGACTGACGGCGCGTGGATCGTCCCGCCGTTGCCGACCTTCACCGCCGACGAATGGGTGGACGCCCAAGGCTTCGCGGGCAAACGCCCGACAACCCTGCTTTACCTGAAGCTGAAGCTCGATGCCGCGCAACTGACTTCTGCCAAGCTCGCCGCCGTGCAGGGCTGGCTCGATGCGATGATTGTCGCGGGCGTGACCGCGCCCGATGAGAAGCGGAGTGACTATCCTGCCGCGCCTTATTCGTTTGAGGAGGCATCGGCAGAGGCGCTTTCTGTTCTCGCCGGGTAGGCTTTGACACCCGCGTTCGGGGCATGGAATACCTCGTCGCACGACTCAAAGAAAAGAGCACTTATTCTGGCCTCTTGGCCCTGCTTTCCGCCCTCGGTCTGGCCGTCGATCCCGAACAGTTCAGCGCCATCGCCGCCGCCGTGATGGCGCTGGTGGGTGTCTTTGAGGTCTTCCGCCGGGAGTCTAAATAGTGCGCGCCGTCATCTTGGCGCTGGCTGCGCTCTGCCTCACGGGCTGCGCGGGAACTAAGTTCAACCTTGGTTACGACTTCAACGCGAAGAAGTTTTTTGCCGAGATCGAGCAGCCGTTAAGCGGCTACAAGAAGTGAACTGGCTGAACAAATGCCTGCTGTCGTTTCGCTCTTTAATGGGGTCAAAGGTTGGCCGTCTGCCGACCTCGCCAAGCTCCTCGGCCTCGTCCACGAAGAACTCCACGCCCGCGCCGAACACCACCGCAAGGGTGGAGGCGTCGAAGCCGAAATCCAAAAGCGCCACACCAAAAAGCTACCCGGAAAGACTGCTTAACACGCCGAACGTATCGCGGGGGCGGCGCATCACTCCGAAGGCGATCGTCCTGCACCACACTGCTGGTTCCTACCAAAGCAGTGTCGCGTGGTGCATGAACCCGGCGAGCCGTGTAAGCTATCACGCCATTGTCGCCAAAGACGGACGCCGCACCGTGCTTGCCGACCCCGATGAAAGGCCGTGGCACGCAGGAAAAAGCGGATGGCGGGGCCGCAATGACTTGAATAGCTGGAGCATCGGCGCGGCTTTTGAGGGCGACACCTACGACCGCGAGTTGGGCGAGACGGAGATGGCGAGCATGGCCGAATATCTTGCGCCGTTAATGAGGCGCTATCGGCTCACGCTGGATGACGTTACCGACCACCGCACCGTTTCGCCGAAGCGCAAAGACGATTTGAACCCGGCGGAGCTGGCGCGGTTCAAGGCGTATCTGGCAAAGCGGATGGCCTAACTTTGGCGGGGTGCCGCCGTAGAGCCTACAAAGCTCTCGTAGCGCGGCCCGATGCGGGTTCAATGCCCGGCCCCGCCCCAATGTCGATGCCATCGACACATCCCGGCAACGTGTCGAAATTGGATAGAAACGTATACACTTCCGCACAACTGTATGCGGTTTGTGTTACAAAATGTGCAGTGTTTTTGTGACCATCGCTATGCCGTGACGGATGCAGCAACTAACGAACGCAACACTTTAACGCCAAGTCAGCCAAAGGAACCCAACATTCGCCAGGGCATACCCGCCAAAGGCCACGGCCATCGGCCCGTTGCCGTCGCGGAGGAAGCCTGCCGCCGTGAGGACGTAGAGCCCGGTGCAGGCGAGCAGGGGCCAGAAAGTCACGAAGCCTTATGCCTCCCGATGCTGATCTTGCCGTCATTGCACCGAGTCGCCGCCCAGCGAACAACCGCGCAGACCAGCCGTTCCAAGTCCCGAACGTGCGTTTCGTCAGTCGGCGGGATACAGGCGTGCGTTAATTCGTGCGTCACAATGCCCAGCAAATCGCCTTTTACCGCTTCGGGGTTTAGCCACACGGTGCGCTTCTTGTAGTGGCACAGGCCGTCGAGCTTTTCCTTGTCGGGTGGACGCTCTACCCGGACGCGCCACCACTGGCCGTCGAGCTTGAAGCGCATCGTCGGTGCGGGTTTCTTGCGCTTACGCGGGGTGCTGGCGCGCTTTTTCATTTTAGCTTGTAGTGCCGCAGCGCCAAAACACGCTGCCCGCAGGGAACCCGAAACATCGCCGTCTCGCATCGGCCTTGGTCGGCGGCTTTGCGGACGAGCTTCGCCATGTGGCTTTCGCTTTTTCCGAGTAGGGCGGCGATTTCGCTCATGCGGAGCCAACCCGGCGGCACCTCGTCGGTGGCGGCTTGGGTCGAGAGGGCCGCGCACCATTTGGCGAGATCGGGATCGAGGGAGGGGGGCAAATTGCCGCCCCCCTTTGTGGTTGAGGGCCGCGACTTCATAGGGGCAGGCGGTAATGCGGATCAAAGACCGCGATGTTGACCGTGCAGTGAGAACCATTGAAGTGGCCGTATGCCGCCGCGTGACGCCATCCGAGGGTCTGTCGGCGCTGGGCCGAGTAGCCGATGTCCAGCTTGATCCCGCACCCGATGTTGTAGCCGACTGCTTTGTTGTGCGTTCGTGCGCTCTCCATTGCCACGCGGTGGGTATGACCCATAACAATGCTGCGCCCGCTCATCTCTGCGGCGTCACGAGCGGCAGACACTCCATACAAAGATCCGTGGGTGAATCCCGTGTCGCCGAGCAGAAATACGCCCGCTGCGTGAACGCCGACGTATGGCACGACTTGGCACTTAATCTTGCCCATCTCGTCCATGATTCGGCCCATGACGTTGCCAGCGGCGTAGGAAAGGACGGCGTTGGGCGAATGGGCCAACTCGGTTAGTCTGGCCTCATGGTTGCCGAGAAGGTAGACGTTCGGCTTGAGTTGCTTGAGGAAAGCCAACCCCTGCATGAGATCATCAGCCAAGTCGGCGGCGTGGTCTGCGCTGTCCGAGTCTTTGCGCGCTCCAGAGCGGAGGCACCGGGCATCGATGGCATCTCCAAGGTGCAGGGTGAACTGCGGTTTCCACGCTTCTTTAAGCCGAAGCATGGCATCGAGGGCGCGGGGGTCGGCCTCGGCCCCGTGGGTGCAACTGACTGCCAGATACTTTTGCCAGCCTTTGGTCTTGGACGCCACGAAGCGGCGGCGTATGTCAAGTCATATAAAACTGGTTACATCCCGGTTACTCCATGAAGCGAATCCCCCACAAGCCCCCACACTACGGCTTTTTTACTCTGTTGCGGTCAACGTGGCGTGTGGGTGAAAATATTTTGCCAAATGAAACCAGAAAGTAACCACTATTCCGACTCTATGTTATCGCCCGATCTTCTCAATTTCCTGTGTCGGATGGCACCATTTGGCACCGTAAAAACCAAGTAGTGTAGATTCGACCCCCTCCGCCGGCATCTTACAAATCAACGACTTACAGAATTTGAGAGAGGAAAGTAACCAGTTTGGAACCACTCGGTTGCGGCCCTTCTTTCCTGCATTTCGAGGTAGTTCTTGCGGACTACGGCCTCGGAGTTGCCCATCTCCAGCGCGACTTGTGAGGCGCTTTTCACGGCGGCGCATCGATAACTTCCAAAAGAATGTCGCAGGCCGTTCTTCACCCACAGAACTCCTTTTCTGCGGAGCCGCTTGGCGAGGTTGTCGATCCTATCTTGCGGGGCAACCATGCCGCCGGGCTGCGGTTCGCTCTTGCGTATCCACGAGGCCAGCGCAGGCAAGATGGGAACAAGGCGACGGCGCTTGGTTTTGCAAATCTCTGGCCGCACCTCGATGTGCTTTCTGCCGAGCTTGATGTCCTCCCAGCGCAGTCCTTGGATCTCTTCAGTTCGTAGGCCAGCAAGGCCACCGATAGACAGGGCGAGCCGCCACTCGTTTGGGGCAGCGGCAAGCAGGGCGCGGAACTCCTTCGGTGAATAGACGGCTACGGGCTTTGTGTCCAAGGTCTTGGTGTGTGTGCGCTCTGGCGCGGTCATGCCGTCAGGGATGATCGCCGACTTGCGGGCCCACGAGAAAAACGAGACGAGCGCGGTGCGGACATTGTTGTAGCGGCGAGGCCCAACAGGCAGGCGGTCGAGGTAGTCGCGGATTTGGTCGGGTGTGACCTCGCTCATGCGGCAAGGGTGGGCCTTGGCAAACTTAGCAAGGTCGGAGGCCACAATGCGCGTCTCTTGCACCTTGCGATCGTTGAGGTGCGCCATGTAGCGAGTCACGGCCTCGGACACCTTGGGCGATTCCAGCCGCGTGGCTCGCCACTGCTGGAACTCGGAGAGCAGG
>Ga0208599_1000182_pt1 | contig 17628 bp, 13 predicted proteins | sample LakMenEpi17Aug12_FD_150706 | JGI IMG/M metagenome (GOLD analysis project Ga0208599, IMG submission 150706) | Freshwater microbial communities from Lake Mendota, WI - 17AUG2012 deep hole epilimnion (SPAdes) | ecosystem: Environmental > Aquatic > Freshwater > Lake > Epilimnion/Euphotic zone ... | reverse complement strand
TAAAAAGAAAGTTGTAATTTCTCCTATTTTAGATGATAAGAATGATATTTCACCTCCTAAAAAGAAATCAGAAGTTAAACCTAAGAAAGTAATAGTTAAAAAAAGAAAAGAAGAAATAATAATACCAGCTCATAATATTGTAGATGAATATAATACACAAATGAAATCAATGATGGAAAAATTAATTAAAAGTGATGCATTAGATATTGATAATTTAAGAAAATATTATAGTCCAAAATTTGCACAAATAATTACAGATATTAATGAGTCACCTGGATCTATTTTAATATATTCATCATTCAGAACAGTAGAAGGTTTAGGAATATTATCAGAAGTATTAAATCGTCAAGGTTTTAAACAAATATCATTAAAGAAAATTGAAAATGAATATTATTTTACTGACAATGATATATTTAATGAAAAATATGATAATAAAAGATATGTTATTTTTGATCAAGATAAAGATAAAACAAAATTATTAATGAATTTATTTAATAATGATTTTAAAAATATTACAAATGAAATGCGTAAAGCATTACCAAAAGATGCAAATCAATTATATGGAAAATTAGTTAAAATTTTTTGTATTACTCAAAGTGGTGCTGAGGGTATTTCTCTTAAAAATGTTAGACGTGTTTTATTAGTTGAGCCTTTTTGGAATAATGTCAGAATTGAACAAGTTATTGGACGTGCTATTCGTTCTTGTTCTCACGAAGCATTACCAAAAAAAGATAGAACAGTTCAAGTATTTAGTTATATTATGAAATTAACAACAAAACAAATACAAAGTGATTTTAATATTGAAAGAAATGATAGTGGATTATCAACAGATGAACATATATTAGATACAGCAACAAAGAAGAAAATAATTATAGATAAATTTTTAAATATGATGAAAAGTGCTTCATTTGATTGTGTAATAAATTCAAAACAAAATAAACCCTTAGAAAATACTTTTAAATGTTATGCTTGGGCATTAGGAGTTAATAAAAATGATTTTTCATATACAACTGATATTAAAAAAGATTATAAAATAATGAAACATATAAAATTACAAGTTCCAAAAAAAGGCAAAGGTAAAGCAATAATGAAAAAAGGTATTAAATATATTGAAATGGATGGTAAATATTATGATTATTTTAGTTATATAAATGCAGGGATATTAATTCCAGAAGTTATTTAATGAGATAATAATAATAATAATAATAATAATAAAAAATGAATATATGTATTTATAGACAACATAATTCTTGCATTCCGTGCTATTTTAACTCTAAAATCAATAATTATTGCAGTATTCACGCAAATAATTATAATATTATTTATAAGATTATTAATGATGCTATTGGTATAAATAAAATTAATATAAGAGAAATTTATAATATCTTTAAATATATTTATAATAATGATAAGATTTATACGAAAGAATTTATATTTAAGGCGTGTTTAAAAACATTATATTCAAATCTTTTTTATTTAAAGAATGTTTTTAATAAATATATTTCATTATATGAAAATAAAGATATTATTCATATTATATATTTAATAAATTTGAAAACTTATAATATTGAAAAAAACCATTATTATAAACATAAAATATTATATAGATTTTTTATTAGAAATATTATTAAGAAACATAAATATAATACAAATACTATATTAAATAATAACGAAGACCCATTTACATTAGATAATATAAATGAATTAGATAAAAATGAATTATTTATTTATAATGAAAATAATGAAAATAATTATTTTTTTATAGCAACAGAATTAAAATATTTCATTGATACAAATGGAGGATGGAACCCATATACAAAACAAGAATTATCAGAAACAACAATAAGAAATTTAAATTATTTTATTAAATATTTTAAATTAAATAAAAAGAATACTTTAAATAAATATGAATGGACATCAACACATCAAGCATTTACAGATGTATCTCAAATAATTGAAAAAATAGGTTTTTATAATAATACAGAATGGTTATTAAAATTAACATCTAATCAAATTAAAAATATAATAAAAGCATTTAAATTAGTATCAAGAGAATATCATGGAATTGAGAATTATTATCTAAATATTACTGATAATAATATTTTTTATGATTTTGCCAGAGAAACAATTAAATTATTTGAAAATGGTAATGATAATTTTATATTATGTTGTAATTTTATTAAATCAATTGCATTATATAGTGATGATTTTTATAATAATATTCCTGAATGGATGGTAGATATTGAAACACCTAATATTATTGCAATGCCAATAAATACAACTAGAACATCAATGATTAATAGTATTTTTAATTCTGTAGATATAATATATTTTATTAATATAATGAATAATGAATAATAAGAAACAAGAAAAGCCTGATTTTTTATATGTTATGAAAATTAAAACGGCTATTTATGGTTTTGTTTTATATTTATTATTATCTAATAACACTGCGTTTAAAATATTAAATATTATATTTAATAATAGTATTATATTATTAAATGACAAAAATGAACCGTCAATATTAGCTCGATTTATAATGGCTTTTATAATTGCATTCTGTTTATTTATTTTTTAGCAGCTGCACCTTTGCGACCACGAGCAGTTGTTGCGGCAGCTTTAGGTTCTTCTTTTGTATCTTCAGTAACATCAGTTTCAGCTTCACCTGAAGTTTCATCATCACTATTTGCAATTTTAACATCAGATAATTCTTTAGCAACATCATCATCTTCCTCCTCTTCTTCTTCATCCTCGTTAGCTGCTTTTTCAGTATCACTATCGACAATGAATGTCATTTTATTATTTTGCGCTAATTGAAATTTACCAGAAATAACTTTCCATGTGCAGCCATATTTTCCACCAGCCATCCAAATTCCAGTTAATTCAATAATTAACTGAGTTTTTCCACCTTTTAGTTTATTAATAACATCAGTAAAAGCAATATCATTATTTTCCATATCAAAAGCATCGAAATTAAATTTATCATTAATACCATCATATGGCACTTTAACTCTCAATGTTGGTGGATATTTACCTACAACTTTGCCAGTTTTTTGATCTTTATCTAATTTAATCATCGGTGAAAACATACGTGCAACGAATGCTTTATTGCCATCATAATCATCTTTAAACCACGGTTCGCGATTTTCAAATGCTTTGTCAATAATTTCAGATTCAATTTCACGCATTTTATCAAGAAAAGTTTGAATTTTAGGATTTTCATCAGCACCTTTGAATGATAAAGTAATATCATATTTCTTATCAGTATTTTTCTTAACTTCGGGTGCTTTATTTTTATCTTCAAATCCTTCACCAATGCCATATGGCATATGCATAACAGGAGTTTGAATTCTCAATTTTTGTGTTCCATAATTAACATAAATACTTTTTGATCCCGATGGTAATGTTTTAACTTCAGAATATCTAAGTTTTGATACATCAACACTTTTGGGTAGAATTGGAAAACTCATTGTAATTTATATTTCTTTCTTGAATAATCTTTAAATAAAAATAATCATTTTTTTTATTTTTCTTAAGTATATAAAAAAATGATTATATCTTTAAACATCTATATAATTATTAATATTCAATAATGACTACTTTAAATACTAACAATAAACATGAGATTCGCAATAAATTTAAAGAATTACTTATGAATGATATTAAATTATCACAAATAGAAGCAAGTGATCTTGAAATTGGAGTATTTAATTCAACTATTGATTATGCTAATTCATTAAAAATACCTTTATCATGGGCTAGTGATTTATTTATTGATAGTTATATTAATATTTCAAGATCTATTTATTCTAATTTAGATAAAACATCATATATCAAAAATGATTTATTATTTGAAAGATTAAAAAACGGTGAATTCTTACCTCATAAATTACCGTATATGTCTTGTGAAGATATGTTTCCAGAAAAATGGAAGACAATTATTGAAAAACAGAAACTTAAATTTAAAGCTGCATATGAAATTAAACAAGTTTCAATGACTGATACTATTAAATGTGGTAAATGTAAAAATAATAAGATTTCATATTATGAATTACAAACAAGAAGTGGTGATGAAGCTATTACTCAATTCTATAATTGTATTATTTGTGGTCATAAATGGAAAAATTAAATTTTTATTATAATTAAATATTAAATAATGATTACTAAAATAATTGCTATTTTTGTTTTAGTTATAATTATAATATTTTTTATATTATATCTTAAATTTTATAATAAGAATGATATTAATCAAATATATGTTATTAATTTAAAAAAACGTCCTGAAAGATTAATTAAATTTAAAGAAAATTATAAATTTAATCGTGATATTACTATTTTTAATGCTGTTGATGGTAATGAATTAGATATTAATTATATTAATAGTATTATTGGTACTGAAGGTAAAAAATCTATAGATAATTTTTATAAATATAAAATAATACGTAAATATCATTATGAATTATCATCATATGGTGCAATAGGATGTTATTTATCACATATTAATTTATGGAAAGAAATAATTAAAAATAATTTTAAAAATGTAATTATATTTGAAGATGATGCTAATGTTTCTAATATTAAATATAATCATTTAATTAAAAGAATAAATTTATTACCAAATGATTGGGATATCTATTTATTAATAAATCCGGATTATTGTTATAATAAAGTTAAAGTTGAAAATAAAAGAAATTTATATAAAGTTAAACGTTTTTTCTTATTACACGCTTATATTATTAATATAAATGCTTGTAAAAAAATAATTGAATCAAAAACATTATTTCCAATTAATCAACAAATTGATCATTATTTATCAGAATTATCATTAATAAATAAACTAAATATTTATATTCATGATAAAATATCTTATTATAATACAATATCTCAACCTTCTGATATTCAAATAAATACAGCAGATACTTTATCATATGAACGTTTTGAAATTATATAAACTTTTAAATATATTTAAGTGTTAATAATTATGGAAGGTTTAGCAAATTTAGGTTCTACATGTGCAATAAATAGTTTAATTCAGATTTTATTTAGATTAGAACGATTTAAAGAAATAATTTTAAATACAGATGCAAAAGAAGGAACATTAATATTTGAATTAAAAGATTTATTTAAATGTTTAAGTAATAATCAATCAGTAAGTCCAAATAGATTTATAAATAATTTTTATATAATTTTTAAAGATATTTTCACTAAATTTGAACAAATTGATATATGTGAATTATATTTATTTATTATTCAAAAAATTCATGATGAAACATCTATTGAAATTTCAACTAATAAATTATATAATAATATTTATGATGAACATAATTATAAAATTGCTTGTCATAATAATTTTAAAAATAGTAAAATTTTTGATTTATTACAAGGTTCTTATATGAATACAATAGAATGTATTGGTTGTGGTAATATTAATAGATATTTTGAACCGTTTATTTATATTGGTTTAGATATTAATGAAAATTTATGTATATCAGAATTATTATCAAAACATTTTATATGTGAAACGAGATTAAAAGATAGTTGGATATGTGATAAATGTAATAATAATTGTAATTATAATAAAACATCAATTATTTGGAAATATCCTGAAGTTTTATTTATTTCTTTAAATAGGTTCAAAGAAATAATAAAAAAAAATTTAGAAATAGTTAATATAAATAAAGAATTAATATTGCAAAAAACTTTTAATTTACATGGAATTGGTTTTCATCATGGTATGTTAGAAGGAGGACATTATAATGCTATTTGCAAAACTAATAATAATTTTTATTATTATGATGATAATAATGTTGGAATGATTAATGATTTAGAACCTATTTTAAAATCTAATAATTGTTATTTAATTTGTTATCAAACTTAATTTATTTAAATTCATCTATTTTTAATAAATGTCTATTATTTATTAAAAATGGTATTTTCTTTCTTATTTCTTCTATTATTTTCATATTGGATTGATTTGCATTAACATTGCACATTTTAGCCATTTTATTATAAAATTTTTTAGAACTAATTTTAAATGGGTCTATACCTGTATAATTCATTTCATATGGATAACATAAAAATGGTATTTTAGTCATATCAGGTTCTTCATCATTAAAAATAGGAAAATTAGGTAATAAATAATTTGCTGTTAATGTTTCATTATTGGATAAAATTGTATATGAATTTTTATATGAAATTATTGCTGCGCATAAATATTTCATTGATATTGAATCATGAAATACAACCTCATTAATTCTTTTATATTTATCAGAATTAATAGCATCAATTGCTTTATCTAAATTCCATGGATAATATGTATTTTCTTCATTGATATGTCCATTATAATCTTGAATATTTATATGATAATTTTGTTGTTTCAATAATTTTTTTGAAAATATTAACATATATTTAGAATAATATAATGTTTCATTTAATAAATTATTTTTTGTTATCAATGAAAAATAAACTCCTGGATATTGATTAACATCCATTTCAGATGGTTCTAATGCATCCCATTTTTCATAAGTTTCTTTAGCTGTGCAATGAAGCAAATATAATATATCATCCATAATTATTTTAAATTAGTTATCAATAATATTCATTTTTTCTTTAAATTGATGTAAGGATTATTTCAAGATTTCTTTAAATATTTTTTTTATATTTTAAAAAGTATAATGGAAAAGAAAGATAGTTTTATAGATAACTTTAATAATACTGCATTAATTATAGAAATATCAGAAATTCAAGCTGATGCAAACCAACCACATATTCAAGAAAAGTTATTAATGATTATAAATAACTTTAATGAGTATTTAAATATAATTAATATTAATAATCATTATAATTATATACAGAATTTAATAAATTTTTATAATGATAATAAGGATAAAGATTATACTTTAATAACAGATAAAATTATTGTAATTACAGATAATTTAGTTAAATTATTACAATTACAATTAAATACAGAATTTATAAACTCAAATAAAATGCTTATCTATTATTTTATTTATTGTCTTAATAAATCTATAATTATTACATATTCATATTATATATATATAACTTCTATAAAAAATTATATTACAGAAGAATATGAAGATGTAATGTTAAATAATTTTTTTAAATATATATTTAATAAAATATCTACATATAATTCTGTGTTTTTAAAAAAGACATCTAATAATACCCAATTTATAGAAATAACTAAGGATGTTATTTTTATTAATGACATATTAGAAAATGAAAATTATAGTGAAAATGTAGAACAAGTCTTGAAAATTATTTATAAATATATATGTATTAAATTTAATTTCAATTTATTTAAAAAACCAATTCAATTAATATCATTTACGTCTATAAAAGGTTTTGCAATAAAATATACTAATTTAGATGAAAAAGATAGAGAAGAATATTTAATAAAATTATGTGATATTTTTAATAAAAAAATTTTTTTATTATTAATTGAAATTAATAATATTTCATTAGATAGTAGCAAAGATACAAGTTATATAACTATTGCACAATATATAGGTATATGTTGGTATATTGCTATGTTAACATGTATATGCTATAGTGATTTTAGTAAAAAATTAATTCAATCTAAAAATTTACAAGGTAAAGCAAATCCATCAAATTCAAATGATATTTTTACTAATATAATAATATATATAATTGAAAATATTACATCAAAATATGCAACATATGACGAAAATTTAACAGATAAATGTTGTTTATTTAAATATTTTAAATATAATTTAATAGAATATTTAAGATTTAAACTTGAAGAAACAAGACTTGAAAAAATGATATATTATAAAATAGAAAAAGAAATAAAAACAAAAAAAAAAGAACACTTCGAAATGAGTCCCCGTAAATCTGTTATTGACGCATTTAATTCAGATTTTATTGATAATGATGAATTTTATTTTACAGATATAATAAATGAATTAATATGTAAGAATGATAGTTCTTCTGAATTATGTTTTAATGATATAATACAAAGTATACAAATTCCTATAACTCAAAAAACACTTGATGAAAAATTAGAATCAAATCCCAACTTACTAGGTATTCAGGATACTGGTTATTTAATATTAAATTCTTTATATAAAATTTTAGGAATAAAAACAGTATTTTTATTTCATTATAAATCAAAATATTATGAACGTACAAGATATCAGCATAAATTAACAGATAAATTACCAGATATAATTTTTATAAATAAAATAGCTAATAATAATAAGAACTTTGAAGAAAATATATTAAATGGAAAAATCAATGATGAAATTGATTTTTTAACTTATAATAGTGAATTTATACAAAAAATAAATAAAGAAAAAATAGATAGTGAAGAAATTATAGAATATGAAGGAATTAAATATAAATTAGATTATGTTATATATTCAACTAATCATCATGATGTATGTAGTATTAAACACGGATGTGGTCATTGTATATGTGGAATAAGATATAACAACAAAAAATATTATTATGATTCAAAATATGCTGAAAAACAAATAGAATGTAATGATGTATGTGATACAATAGCAAGTGATGATAATGAAATAAGTATTCCATGTTCATTAATTCAACAAGATTGGAATGTCACTGATACAAAATATTTTACAATTAATAAATGTTTTTTAAGAAATGCTGATATAACAGGTTATAATATTGAAAGGGATTTTATATCTGACGAAAGTATGTATTTCAATAAAAATGAAAATATAATTTGTGCATATGTTAAAGTTTCTGATGAAGAAGCAGGAATGACAGGTGGTTCTAAAAATAATTATAAATCAATTCATAAAAAAGTTAATATTATGAATAAAAATAAAACTATTATTGAAAGAACTATTTATATTGATAATAATAATAATAAAAATATTAAATTCAATAAAAAATATGAACCATTATCAAATTTTAAATTCAATAAAAAAAATAAATATTATTATAAAAAATGATTGTTATATTTATAATTTTTTATTAAATATGTGTATTCAAAATTTAATCTGTTTATCATTACTATTATTTATTACTTATGATTTAAGTAATGCTAATAATATTTACTATGATGAAAATTATAATGAATTGCATATGAATAAAACAGAATATTTTGATTATTTATATAATAAATATTCAGAATTTGATAATACTTATAATAAATATAATTTTATTGAAAATTTGAAATATCATTTTGATATGAAAAATAAAAATATTAATGAAAATGGAAATAAAAATGATTTTTATTTCGAACATAGTTTAATAGCAACTAATGAAAAAGATTATAAAAATCATAAATTATTATATAATCTAAATAAAAATTATTATGTTAATATTAATAATTTAATGACCAATTATTATAATAATATGTGTAATAAACATAAAAATTTATGTGGTAATAATAATTTATATTATTATCCATATTTTAATGCATATAATGTAAATGTATTTAATTACATATTTAATAGAATTTATAAATCTTTCGTAAATTTTGATATTGATGAAATGCTAAAAAAAGTTCCCAATATAAATGAAATGACTAAAAATATATTAATTGAAAAATATTAAGTTAATATTATTTAAGGATAATTTAACAATCTCTTTAAATCTTTTTTTCATTTAATATATTAAATGACTATAGTAAATGATGAATTATTTAAAAGTTATAAAAAATATGATACTTATAAAAACTTAAAAGAAAAAGATAAAATTGATGAATTATCAGAAGAAAATAAAAATAAGTTTATTATTAAAGTATTTAATAATTTTTTCAATTATTTAAGTAATATTGATATTAATAATAATAATGATATTTTTAAATTTATATTTAATAAATATTTAAATCATAAAGCTTCTGGTAAATCAGATAAAGATTTTGTTGAAATAATAGATAAACTAATTATTAACAATATTACATCTAAATATTTTGGAAAAATTTTAAATCTTTATTATAAAATTAAAAATGTTAATTTAATAATAAATCATTATTGTTTGTTTTTTATTTATAAAATAATATTATTATTATATTCATATCATATTTATATTGAACATTTATTTTATGAATATAATAAAAATAAAAATATTAAATATGATTTAATTAATAATATTAATTATAAACAAATTATAAATTTTTTTAGAATAGAGTTCTTAGATAAAAATGATAACGATAAACATTTAAATATTTTTGCAATTAAGAAAATTGATCTAAATATTAAAAACAACCCAGATTATAATATTTTTTATAAATTAATATTAAAATATATTCAATTATTACAAGATGTTTATAAAGAACCTAAGTTAAGTCATTATAAAAAGGAATATATTACTATTCCACAATATATGGGTAATTGTTGGTATATTGCTATGTTAACATGTATTACATATAGTGATTTAAGTAAAAAATTAATATTAAGTAAAATTGGCGATGAAGCAAAAAAGAATAAATTAATTTCATCATCTAAATTAAAATCAAATAGAATATTTATTAACACTGTTGATAATATTATTAAAAATATAACTATTAATCATAAAAAATATGGAGATGATATTTATTCAAATTGCAATAATTTAAAATATTTGAAAGAACATGTAATGGATTATATTTATCAAAAATATTATGAACTTAAATCTACTAATAAATTTAAAGCTTCATTAGATACTTTTTATGGAAACAATAATTTTTATTATAAAGCATTAAATTATAAAATAAATACAAATCCTAATCATAAAGAAATTAATAAAAATAAATTATTAACAAATGAAATAGTACATAAATATGATATTAATGTTGGTGCAAATATAACTTATGCCAATCTTATAATAAATTCTTTATATAATGTCTTTAATATTTCTACTTTATATTTATATGATTATATTCACAGTTCTAATTATTTAAGACAACAAAAAATTGAATATGATAGTGATACAACTTTAAAATCACCTGATATTATTTTTATTCATAAAAAAGATATACATCCATTTGGAAATTTCATATCTTTTGATAAAAATAAAATAACAAAACTTGATAAAGATACAATTTTATATAATAAGTGTAAATATAAATTAGATTTTATTTTACATTCAACTGATAATAATAATACTTGTACTGGATGTTCTCATTGTATAGCAGGAATACATTATAATGGCGAACAATATTATCACGATTCAGCATATACTGATATAGCCTTAAAATGTGATAGTAAATTAGTTGAAATACCTTGCACATTAATACATCAGAATTGGGTAAATGATATTGATAAAGCAGATACATATTTAAAAAGTAAAAATTATCCTGATATTAAAGATTTATGTTTATTTAATATTCAAAAATGTTTTCATAAGCTAACTGATATAACTTCTCAAAATTTAAATAAAAATATTATTAATGAATATAAAAGATGTTTCAATAATTTATATAATTTAATTTATGGATATGTTAAAATAGATGATAATTCTCCTTTATTTTCTGAAAAGAAACAACAGGAAACTGAAATAAAACTTAAATCATCAGGTATTAAAGTTAATATTATGAATAATAATAAGATCATAAAAAGAATTATTTATCTTGATAAAAATAAAAATAAATATATTAAATTAAATAAAGATTATATATTATTATCTAATTTAACTATATATGATAATATTTATCATATAAATGAACAAAAAGAAGAAAAGAAAGAGAAGAAAGAAATTTTTAAATCATCAGGAGTTAAAATAAATATTATAAATAAAAAGAAAGTTATAAAAAGAATTATTTATCTTGATAAAAATAAAAATAAATATATTAAATTAAATAAAGAATATGAATTATTATCTAATCTAAAATATTCTGGCACATTCTATTATAAATAAACTTTTTTTTGATTTAAAGAAAACTTTAAATTATCTTTAAATAAGTTTTAGAGAAGTAATTAAAGTTTCAGAAATATTATTTTTATTACTTATAATAACTTTATTATCATGATGACATTTATTTTTACATTGTTTTATTTTACATCTCGTATTTTCTTTCTCATCATTACAATAATGACAAGAAATAAGCACATTATCCCTATTATGTGGTAATGTTATATTTATCTGACTTAAAGAAATTTGATATAAACAATTTGGTAACCAATTAGCTGTTAATATTATATCATTACAAATATAACATTTAAATTTTTGTTTTCTTAATAATTCTTTAATATCATTAAAAGTTATATTATTTTCTTTATTATATTTGATTTTATCTTGTTTTTTACTTTCATTTATTTTTTTATTTATAACTATTTCTAAATTTGGATTTTCACATTTATTACAATTATATATATTTAATGTATCATCATAATAACTACATAATTCACATATAGTATTTAAACATTTATAACATTCATATGATGATAATTTTAAATAATTATTTGAATTACAAGATGGACAATGATTATCATCATATATATCAATTGGAGTTATTTTATTATCATAAAAAAATGTTGCACCAATTATAATCTTTTTTTCATTAAATAATTTATAATATTCATTTTTATTATGAATATGTTTTTTATAAATTAATTCATCTAATCTATTTGTCATATAACAATTTTCAATTAAACGTTTAGATATTCCTTTTAAAACTATTAAACTTTCATAAATACCATAAATTATATCATTATTTTCTGAATTTATTTGATTTCCAAAATAATCATTTAAAACTGATTTATCTAATATAGCCAAATAACCATTATTAATATTATCATATAATAAATCAATCGTTTTATTCATTATTTTTTAACAATATAATAATCCTGATATATTTTCTGTATAATCATCGTTTTCTATAATTTTATCAAATGTTCCTATTATTTCTCTATTTTTAACATTTAAATCATTATATTCATACCAAATACCTTTACATTCATATAAACAGGTATAATGAGCATCTTTATTTAATCCTCCGCGATGAATTATTATTGAATTTAGATATAAATTATGAGAATTTTCTTTTAATTTTATTTTTAATGATGGTATTATTTTTGTTAATATTTTTTCAGATAATAATATTCTATTAAATAAAATAAATAAAAATGGAGCTGCTAAATATTCAATTCTTTTTTTAAATATCTCAATTTTTCCATATTTATTTTCTGATTCAAATGTTCTCTCATATTTAGGATAAAAATTTTTAATATATATTTTATCTGTAGTTAATAATTCATCCAATGAAAATAAATCTACAAAATATTTATATTCAATTCTATTATTTAATTTAAATTTTAATGTATTTGGTATATTAAATATTATTGTTAAAAATGTTAAAATATCTGCATAATCATTTTGTGTATTAGTCCATTCAATTACATCATATTTATTATTAATATGTTTTTTATAAGAGTTATAATATTTTTGTAATAATAATCTAAAATTTGTACATTCTGTTATTTCAGATGTCTCTTTTTGTAATGATATTATTTCATATATTTTTATTAATTCGTCTCTTATTCTAGTTCCATAATCTAATAATTTTGGACATTCTTCATAATATTTTAATGGTGCATCTAATATTGTCTTTTTAATTATATCATTATTTGCATTAAATAATGAAACTAATAAACTATCTATATAACAACTATTATATCCATCATAATATAAATGTATACTTTTGCAATCTTTATTATATATTTGTTTTAATTCATCAATTTTATATTTATTTAAATTAACATAATAAGGATATTCTTTTTTTATTTTTTTAATATAATCTTCTTTTGTCATCTTAACTATTCCTTCTTTCGTTTTTTTAATTATTCCTTCTTTTGTCATCTTAACTTTAGTTTTTAAATATTTATAAAAATATTCTAATTGTTTATCTTTACTTATGGTTAATTTATCTTTTATTAATTTAATATAATAATTGTCCGGTTTTGATGATATCTTTTCTATTATATCTTTATTATCACTTACTATTGAAACTTTATTATTAGTTGTTTTAACATATATTAATGTTTTATATCCATTTTTATTAATTATATCCCATTTATATTTCATAAATTTGCTGCTATTTTCAGTATTTATTCTATAAATATATTTCTTATTATTATAAGTAATACCCGCCATTATTCCTGAGTCATTTTCAAATATGCAAGAATCTAATTTATAATTATCATTATTAAATATTATATTATCTTTATAATCAGATAAACCTTTTGTTTTTATGTTATAATTTTTAAAATTTAATATTGATTCTAATTTTGGCATATATTTAGATATTATTTCAATATTTTTTGCATAAGATGATAATTCATAAGGTCCAGTCCATAAATTTATTATTATATAATCTGGATTTTTCTTTAATGATTGTATATTTTTTTTATATTTATCAAATTCATTATTAGGTATATCATATTTTATAAAATCATTATTATAAGTTGAATTTTCACTTATATTATAATAATAATTACTTTTGTAATAATCTAATGTTATATATGACATATCTAATTTTTTAATAAATTTTGGCAAAAATAAATAATATAAATAATATTCTATAAACTTTTTATTTAATTTAAATAAACTTAATATATCCTTATAATTTGATATATTTAATTTAAAATTATTGTTAATAAATCTTAAAAAAGAATTATTTCCTGATAATTTAGTTTTAGAATTATCACTATATAAAATAGATGTCAATATAATATTTAACCAATTTGTTTTTTTATATTTTATTAACATTCTATTTTTAATATCTTTTTTTTATTTTTTCTAATGCTTTTTTTTCAATATTAATCTTTTCTTTATATTCTTGAATTTTTTCTTTATAACTATTAATTTTTATTTTAATATCATTACGTTGTTTTTTTTCTCTTTTTTTTATTTCAGATGATGTAGATTTTGATGTATATACTCTTTCTTGTTTAACATAAATTAATGTTCTAATTCCTTTACCAAAATTATAAACTAGATAATTATCATCAGTTGATATAGTTTTTTTTTCTCCACTACAAACTGATCTTTTTAATATTAATTTTTTTCTACTATTATTTTGTTCCCATTTATATTCTATATATTCACAAGGTAATATATTTTTAGCATCTTTATAAATTAAATTATATTCATTATCATCAATTGTTCTTGCTTGTGCATTATAAACATATTTAACATCTTTATCAGATGTTATACCAATCATTCCATATCTATTATCATTTGTAATATCAGAATTATCACCTATATTAATATAATCATCTAAAATAACAGAATCAAGTTTATATCTATAATTATTATATATAATTTCATCATTTAGTTCTTTAAGTCCCTTATATTTTTTAGATTTATATGAATCAAAATTTAATTTTTTATCATTATTATTTGTTGATAAAATCATATTTAAATATTTAATATAAGGGTCATTATAAGTTTCTTTGCCCCATACATTTACAGATATATAATTTGGATTAGTATTTTTTTTAATACAATTATTTACAGCTTTATGTATATAATTATCATTATATTGTTCATATATATCATATGCTATTTTAGTTTCATTTTCAATATATATATTTAAATTTTCACGAACTCCAAAATATAAATTATTCTTATAATAATCTAATACTAAATATGATGTATTTATATATCTAAAAAAATGAATTATAAATAACCAAGAATTCCACCAATGACTATATATATAATCATATAAAGATAAATCTAAATTTAAAGATTTAAATAACTCTCGTGTAGGTTTTAATAATTTAAAATTATTCAAATCTATTTTTACATCTTTATCTTTTTTTAATAATTTATATAATAATTTTGTCAATGGATCTTGTTTGGATGATAGTATTTTTGTTTTTAATAATAATTCACGTGAATATTTACTATATAATATAGCCATTATTATTGCATTAAACCACGCTGTACTCAAATATTGTGGTAGTTTTATAATGTCATTTGACATTTATTAAATACAATCTATTATTTAATAAATATTTTTTTTATTTTTTCATTAAATTTTGCATATATTGAAATTGATGCTAATAATCTATAAAATTGTTTAATATCTACATTTTCAATACTATATTTTTTATTAAATATTTTCATTACATCATAAATATCACCCATATATTTCTCAATTATATATAAATTCATTACTTTATTATTTTTTTCAAAATATTGAAATATAAATTCTATTATTATTTTATCATTAGGTTTTTTTGAAGATGATTTAAATTTTTCTTTTATTGCTTCAAATAATTCATCTTCCTTAAATTTAATATATTTATAAGGTAGCATATTATGTTTATTACATCTCTCATAATCTTTCTGTTGTCTTTTACATTTTGATTGAATATCTTTTAAAATTTCAATTTGTTTTTTTAATTCTGAATTTTCTAATTTTAATAAATCATTTTCTTTACTTTTACTACTCTTAGTTCTATCATCTAATTTTGATTTTATTTCTTGTAATAATGATAATAGTTCTTTATTATTTATAATATCATTAGCATTTTGTTCAGTAAATGAACGCATTAAATCATTAATGCCAGATAATATTTTACTATTATCTATAACACCAGTTTCTGATATTTTCTTCTGAATATCATCTAATAATTGTAATTGTTGATTTAATGAGGTTATTTCTGCTTTTAAACTTATATTATCACTACTTTTTGAACTATGTCTTTTAATTTTAGATAATAATTCTTGTTGCATAGCATCTAATTTTAAATTTAATTCTTGAACTATTTTTGTATTATCTATTCTCGCAGTATCTAATAATTCTTTTTGAATATTTCTCATTAATTGTAATTGTGCTTTTAAATCATCAATTTCATCTTTTATAGTTATATTATCTCTACTTTTTCTACTTGATTTTTGTTCTTGAATTTTTTGTAATAATTCTTGTTGCATTGCAGTTATTTTTATATTTAAATCTTGAATTAATATTTTATTATCATTATTAGGTATTTTAGAAATAGCATCTAATATTTCTTTTGTTTTATCATTATTAGGTATTTTAGAAATAGCATCTAATATTTCTTTTAACTTTGCATCTGTAGGTGTTAATAAAGTTTCTATTTTTTTTAATTTTGCATCATTTGGTAATTTAGAAATAGCATCTAATATTTGATCTATTTTTGCATCAGTTGGTGTTAATAAATCATTTAATTGTCTAAATACATCAGTATTCGGTAATTTAGAAATAGCATCTAATATTTCACTTATTTTATTATTATCAGGTAAATCTTTTATTTCGTCTTTTATTAATGATATTGTATTTTGTCGAGATAATAAATTTACAATAAAAAAAATATATCTATTTAAATATATAATAATATTTTCATAAAAATTTATAAATAATTTTTCTGGTACAGTTTTATTTCCTGTTTTTGCCTCAATTGTTTGATATCTTTGAATATTACTATTAATTTCTTCTTTAATTTCATATATTTTTTTAATCCATTCATCAAATGAATATCTTTTAAATTCTGTTTGATTAGTTTTTAATATAGTAATATATTCTCGTAATAATGTTTTTAAATTATTATAATTATCTTTATTTACAGAAAATGTTATTATTTTTTCTATTTCTTCAATATCTTGCTTGTAATTTTCACCATATATATCTTGTAAATCTTTAATTTTTTTATCTCTATCTTTTAT
>Ga0208599_1000178_pt1 | contig 17984 bp, 23 predicted proteins | sample LakMenEpi17Aug12_FD_150706 | JGI IMG/M metagenome (GOLD analysis project Ga0208599, IMG submission 150706) | Freshwater microbial communities from Lake Mendota, WI - 17AUG2012 deep hole epilimnion (SPAdes) | ecosystem: Environmental > Aquatic > Freshwater > Lake > Epilimnion/Euphotic zone ... | reverse complement strand
CAAAATCACCCCCCCCCCCCCCTAATTATTATTTTGACGAATGGAGTAAAGAAATATTAGAAAAATTACTACCGCAATTTATATTATATGAACCAGAATGTAGTAGTAATTTTAGAGATTGTATAAATAATATTAGAAAAGAATTTAATATTATTTATAGCTATATATTTAATGGTATGTTAGGTAAAAAAGATGATATATATAAAGAACATCAATTAAAATATATTAAACTTTTAAGACTAATTAGTACAAATAAAATTGATAATTGTCGAAATAAATTTAATTTTTTAGATAAAATATCTATTATAAATAGACAAGGATTAGATATAAAAAATTTTATTTTTGATGGTATAGTAACACGTAGTGATAATATACCCCATATAGATAGAAAACCACCAACAACAAATGGACAACGATTAATTACTGATTATTATAAAAGTAAACCTAAATCATTATCAAAATCAAAATTTTAAATCATTATTTTTTTTAAATCTATTTAAAATATAGATTTTGAATGTCTTCAAAAATTGCAGAATTATTAAATGAATATAGATTATATGATCCTGAAAAAGAAAATGGATGTGATACATTTGAAAGATGTGAATATTTATTAAATAGTCGATTTGATGCTTTATTAGGATTTAGAATAAAAGATTTAAAATTAAATAGTAGAACTTTAAATAATTTTAGAAAAGAATTATTTGAATTAAAAGAATTAAAAATAGAAGAATATAGAAATAAATATATATTTTTACGAGCACAAGAAATACCACAAATACCACAAATAGGACAAATACCAGAATGGATGAATGGATGGATAATTAATATAGATAAATTATATGATGAATTTGAAACATATGAACCATATCATGAAAATAATTGTCGAACATTTGAAACATGTAAATTTTTATTAAATAGTAGATATAGGTCTATTATAGAATGGAAAAAAGCTAAATATGCAGATATATTAATAGAACAATCAAATAAAAAAAATCCTATATATAAATATTATTCAGACAAATTTGAAAAGGATTTACAACAATTAAAAGAATTAAAAATTGAAGAATATAGAACAAAATTTGATTCAGAAACACATATAGAAACTGATATTTATCCAAAAACTCAAACACCATATAACATTTTTTTAAAGGAACAATTAGAAATTATAAAAGAAAAAGAGAAAGAATTATCAAGAGATGAATATATGACTGCAAAAGAAAAAATGAATTATGTTGCATATTTATGGAACGCAACAAAAAAAGATAATTCAGAAACTGATATTTATCCAAGATCAAATTCAAGTCAAGAATATAAAAAAAATGATAAAGGCGCACAAATGTATCTCGAAGAAAGCATAAGAGAACATAAAAAAAAAATAGAAAAACAAGAATACAGAAGATTACAGCAACAAAAATATAAAGGCTCTCAAATATATCTCGAAAAAAGCATTAGAGAACATAAAGAAAAGATAGAAAAACAAGAATACCAAAGATTACAGCAACAAGAATATGAAGAAACAAAGAAGAAAATCCAGGAACAATTACATTCATTAGTAAAAATGCCATCAAGATTATTTGGAAGATTAATGTCATTATCTTCAAAAAAAGATGATACTAAAGTAAAAATAAATATATGGAGTGATAAAATAATAGAAATGATATCAGATTTATCAGCGTGGAGATCAGATAAATGTGAAAATCTTGATGAATGTATTGAAAAAATAACTATAATTATAGATATTATAAATTCATTTGTGGAAAGACCAAATACAATGATTAATCAAGAATTTTCTATATCAAGTCATACAAATAATAATTATAATATTCAAAAAAATAAAATATATGAAAACTTTTTATACGATTATAAAATAACATTTACAGATAAAGAATTACAACAACCTGAATATTTAAAATTATTAGAAGATTATAAAAAAATAATAATTGTTCTTCAAAATATGAAACTGGATGATTGCAAAAATACATTTTCAAAAGAAAAGACCGGAGGAAATAAACATAAAAAAATTAAATCAAAAACTGATTTAAAGAAAAAAAGAAAATAAATTAAGATTAATCAGAGTTGGAAGCAGTAATAGTCAAAATAGAGCTTTTTCTATAAATAATTTCTTTATTGATATTATCAAATCTTGCTAATGTAAAAAGATAATCACTTAATCTATTAAGAAATATAAGACAATTTGAAGGTATATGAGTATATTTATCAATAATAGATACCAATTTTCGCTCGCAACGTCTAGAAACAGCACGTGCAACATGAACATTACCTGATGGAAGAATAAAATTAACTAATTTAGGTAATAAAGCAGTTAATCTATCAATTTCAGATTCAATAATAGTAATAATAGCTAAATCATCATCAAATAAATATTTATGTTTAGGATTAGCAATAATAGTGCTTAAATCAAAAATCCATATTTGAATATCAGGAAGAATTTCAGAACTATTAATAATACCAATAAAACTATTTAATTCATCTAAGTCTCCGATAAGGTCAATTAAATCGGATGATTTTGAAATACGACTACAATCAAATAAAGATGTAAAACCAGTATCACCTTTTTTTGTATATATTTTCATTTTTCAAAATTGATATTATTATTATAATATTAATATTAAATTATATTTATATCAAAAAAATACCAAAAACTTAATTTTGGCATTTATAATTCGAAACAGTTGATTACAACTTAGCGAGGCGCTCCATGTCCTCCTCGCTGATGTCATATTTCTCCTTCATCGCTTCGAGCAGCTTTTCCTTGTTATCTCTGCGAGAAATCTTGCGCCATTCCTTATTCATAACCTCACTGCGAAACTCGAACCTACAATAATGCTTATAGTTGCATTCGGACTTTCCACAGAGCGGACCGAAGAAACACGGAGTGTTGCGAACACCATCAGGATCAGTTTCATTGTGAATTTTGCGATCGAAATGATTATCAAAGATTTCCTTAACCTTTACACGGTCTTCGGGGTCCTCAATATAATGCTTGCGGTCGCATTCTTCACGATTGCAGGTGCACGAGAAATTACAGTTCTTAATACCAGTAGCCATTCTTTTCAGTATGTAAAAGTAATTATAAATAATTAAATCATATTTTAAATAATTTACTATAAAAATAAAACAAATAAATATTTATACAATTAAATAAGAATTAACAAGTAAAGCAAGAATACCTCCAATTATTTGAGATGCAATATAAGCAATAGCGGCAGTAATTGATATATCTCCTCTAATAGCCATAATAATACTAAAAGCAGGATTTAAATGACCGCCTGAAACTTTAGCACTTAAATAAATACCAGCTAATAATCCAATAGCGCCAGCAAATGGACCAAATGGAGCAATAGCTAAAAGTCCTGAAAAGAAAATAAAAGTTCCTATAATTTCAGCAAGAATAACTTGAGGTTTCATAATATAAATAAGATATCTATTCTAATATTATATTATTTTTATAAAAATGATATTAATTATACTAATATTAATATAATATTATTTTTATTTTAATAATTCAATTTGTTCTTCTTCTGTTAATTTAGTTTTGCCACTATAAGTATATGCTAATTTTTCATTAATAAGAATTGACGAAAAACTTTCATCATCATTTTCATTTTGATAAATATCTCCTAAAACCCTACCATATTTATCAAATTCATAACATTTAAGAAAAATAAGATAACAATTATCATTTAATTCTTTTTTAATTAATTTTTTATCATTAATATCAATTGTTTTTTTTGTAATAAGATTATATAATCTTTTTTTAGCATTAATGCCTAAATTTTTATTTTCTTGACATTTACTTTTAGTTTCACAAGTATCAATATTATTTAATCTAACAATAATTTTATAATATTCTTCTTTAAAATTAATAATAGCTTTAATAGTATCACCATCAGTAATATCTACAACTCGAGATATACCATTAATTCCATTAAAACTAAATAATGGTGTATTTGTATCGTTAAATTTCTCCATTATTAATTAAATGAAAAATAATCTTTAAATCCATATCTCAAATCTTTAAAATAATCTTTAAAAGTTTCTGATGTTGGTGTTGGTGTTTGTGTTGGTGTTTGTGTTGGTGTTTGTGTTGGTGTTTGTGTTGGTGTTGGTGTTTGTGTTGGTGTTGGCGCTGGTGCTAGTGTTGGTGCTGGTGTTGGTGTTTGTGTTGGTGTTTGTGTTGGTGTTGGTGTTGGTGTTTGTGTTGGTGTTGGTGCTGGTGCTGGTGTTCTATTATAATTAATTTTATTTGACATTAAATAACCAGTATCATTAATATTATCATAATTATTATCATTATATCTTTGAAAATTATTATGAATATTAATATCAAAAGGTAATTCATTGTCATTATAAGTAGCAGATCGAACCATTGGATTACTTTTATATGAATTATTATTATTAGCAGCAATAATATAATTATTATAATTATTAATAATTTCATTTTCACTTTCTGGATTATCTTTAATTAATTGTTCAGTAATATCAAATGATTTATTTAAATAATATGTCATTGTTTATCTATTTTTAATATTTATTTTTTTAAGCTTATTTTATCTAAAATATACTGATATATCAGCTAATTCTTTTACACTTTCATATGATGTTTTTGTTTTAACTGGTGTTTTAGTTAAAATTGGATTAATAATATGTTGATCATCATTATAACGTTGAAAATTATTATAAATAGATATTTCAAGAGGATTTTTTAACATTTTAGAAAATTCTGTTTTATGATTATAGTTAGGTTGTTGTGGTTTATTACAATTATTTAGTTTATTTACTAAATCAATATATTCGTTAATAATTAAATCTTTATTATTAGGATCCTTTAAAATTAAATTTCTAGTATTTTTATAAGCTCTAATTAAATCATCATTAATTGAAGACATTATTATCTATTATTATAAAAATATATATATTATAAATTAAATTGAAGCATTTGTTTTTGTATATCTGATAAATTATCACATTTATTTGAATATTGCGATGAATACTGAGACTGAGATGGAGCTGAATAAATAACTTGATTTTGTAAATTCATAAAAGATAAAGTTTCACCTTTTTTAATAAAGTTATTTAAGGATACCGAAATAGTCTTTAATTCATTATCAGATAAATGGCTATCCCATATAAGAAGATAAGACAGAGCCCAATTGCTATAATAAGAAGTATTGTTCGTATTATTATAATTAATAGTTAATGTTGATATTGGTTTATTTTTATTATTAATATAATCATTATTAATGGAAAGACCAGAATATTGACCATCGATAATAACATTTTCACTTATATTAGTTGAATTTGTATTTTTAGCACAAGAAACGACCCAAGAATTAAGCGATGTATTTGATGGAAATCCTTTTGAAAATTCATAATTATTATAAGTAATAACACCTTTTTTATTTTTATAATGCCCGTGATAAAAAAGATTATTTTCGGCATTATCAATTGATTGTAAAATCATATTATTATCATTATCATTTGATGGCATATATTTAGTTATAGCACAAATAGTAAAATCAGAATTTATAGATTTATCAGGAAATATAATATAACTATTTTTATCACCATATAAAAAAGGAATACCGCTTATATTATTTAATTTTACATTTTTAATCATATTAGATTTAATATTTCTATCTGGATTACCATTAAAATCGGGTAATTCATTAGTTTGAGAATTATAATTACCAGCGTAATATCCTGCCCATAATTGTTTTGAGATATTAAGTGATAATCCATTATAATTATAAAAATTTTCGATACAAGTTGGAAAAAGATTACGGGGATAAATGTTTTTATATAAAATAATATCATTTTTAGCAGGGTTTGAAAGATAATCAATAAATGTTGAATAAACTACACGTAATTTTTGAGAAGATAAAGAAGTATTCCAAATTAATAAATGAGATAATCCCCAGCTACTATTTAAATTATTAATATTATTAGGTGTATTTATATTAAAATCTCCGATAATAGCTTTAATATCTGTAAATTTTGTATTAATACTTCCATTTGGATCATTCTTACTTCCAAAATAAGCTTCACCAGCAGTTAAATTATCAACAGATGAGTCATAAGATATACAAGAGACAACCCAATCATTTAAATAATTAACATTACTAATTTTAAGTAATGAAGTTGATGAATTAACATATTCAACAGTTCCTGCCCATTTATTATTATGACCAATTGTAGTTATTTTATTAGCAATATTAGTAATAGTTAAAATATTATTTTTTTTATTTTCATCATTACCATAATATTTAGTAATTGCGCAAATTGTATATTTAGGATATTTAATAATATTTGGAAAATTAATAAAACTATTAATATCACCATAAATATATGGTATTTTTTGACCATTTACATTTTCTTCATCATAAAGAATATTACTATGAGATTTAATATCAAACATTTGATCATTAATTGCTCTTATTTTAAGAACTTCACTTTTATTATGACATACATCATAAGCGCGATAACCAGTAATAAAATCGGTTTGAATAATATCTGCAAGTGTATAATTAATATTCATACTTATTTTTTAAAAATAGTTTTTTTTAATTAAAAAAGTTAAGTATTTAAAGCAATATCTGAGTTTGCTTGAAGATATTTAGGAAAATTAATAAAGGCATTAACACAATTATCATAAATTTGTTTATCAATTTCATTAATAGTAGTGAAAGTTGATTTATTATCAATTTTATTATTTTTAAAATAATTAGTTTTACAAACATCATAAGCTTTGCACATTGTGCTACTATTATTATCATTATCATTTACATTACATTTTTTACACCATATATAAGGTCTTTGATCAGTATTAATAGTATTTAATTGAGTATCATCAAAAGTATCAGTAAAGGATTTTTCAGTTGGATCTGGCATTTTAGTGCCCATATTAACACAAGTTGTATCAGTTGTATCAGATTGTAAATTAAGAGTAATTACATTATTAGATGGAACTAATTCGCCAATAGTTTGACCTTTAATAGTATTTTCTAAATTAGCAATTCGAGAATATAGTACTTGTTTATCAGCATTTGTAATTAATGAATTATTAGAAGTAGAAGAAGGAGTTGAAGGAGTTGAAGGAGTTGAAGGAGATGTAATTAAAGTATTATATTTAGTTGATATTTCATTTAATTCATATTTTAATAGATTACTTTTAGCATCAATAACTTTAATTTTATCATCAATAGATAGATTATTTGTATCAAATAATAATTCTTCACCAGTATTTAAATAATTCATTAATAAATCAGATATAATTTCAAGAGCAGTATTAGTTAAATTAGTATCCCAAATAATAATATAACTAAGAGCAAAATCAGATTGTTCAGCAATAATATTTGTATCATCTAATTTATTTATAGCAAGTCTTAATCCACCTTGCCCACCTGATTTAATACCAGATGCAATACCATTAATATAAATATTATGAGGTGTAGTAGCATCATTTTTGGCACATGTTACAACCCAATCAGTATTATTACCAGTTAAATTAAAATCAGGAGAGCTATTAGTTTTATATTCAGAATAATAAACAACACCTCGTTTTCCATTTTTATGACCGTGTATCCAATCATTTGCAACAGTAGCATTTCTAGCAGTTAAAATTCTTTTATTATTATAATTACCAGTATAACGTGTAATAGAACAAATAGTAAATTTTTCTGGAATACTATTAGCAGTCCATTCAATATATGATGATGTAGATCCTAATATTGATTTAACAGTACCGTTTGCACCAAATCCAGCAGCATTTAATTTATTTATATTTCCGGAAGTAATAGCATTTCTATCATCCCGACCTAATAAATCATATAATGTATTATCTGAAAAATTACCAGCATAATAAACACCCCAAGGTTTATAAGCTGATATTACAGCTAAAAAATCAACAATATTTTTTTTAGGTAAATAAGTTGGTGGTGGCTGTGTCGTTTCTTGTTGTGGTAGTTGTGGTGGTTGTGTCGTTTCTTGTTGTGGTGGTTGTGTCGTTTCTTGTTGTGGTGGTTGTGTCGTTTCTTGTTGTGTTGTTAGTTGAATTGGTTTTGCTGTTTTTAACATCAACGCATAATCTTCTTCATCATTTTTACGTTGTTCTTGTAATTTTGCAGCATCATCTTGAATTGTAAAATTTTCTATATTATAAGTATAAATATAAGATAAAACAATTGATAATAAAATAATAATTATAGTAGCTACAATAAAAAGTTTTATCATTTTCTATATATAAATAGATGAAATAAAAAATGATAATTATATTTTTATTTTTAAAAGTATGATTAATACAACTTATACGTATAATATAATAATATTAAGTTATTTATTTGTATTATCATATATATTTAATTATTATTTATTAGAATATATATCAATAAATATTTATTCAAGTATATTAACATCATTATTAATAATATCAATATTAGATGGATTTAATTTATTAAATGAGAGAGATAATTTAAATATAGAATATGAAAACATTTATAAATTATTAGAATTACAAATAATAGAAAATAAAAAATTAGAAACTGCAATAAAATTACTTAAAAAAAGATAAATATAATTATATTACAATGATAAAAAATGTATTAATAACAGGTGGATATGGATTTATAGCATCAAATTATTTAATATATTTAGTTAAAAAATATAAGAATATAAATTTTTATAATTATGATTGTTTATTATATTGTGCATCTGAAAAAAATGTTGAAGAAATTATAAATGAAACAAATTTTAAAACAATAAATAATAAATTACAAAATAAAGATTTTTTATTATCATATTTAAAAGAAAATAATATTGATTGTGTAATGCATTTTGCAGCACAATCACACGTTGAATATAGTTTTAATAATTCATTAGATTATTCAAATGATAATATTTATGGTACTCATGTATTATTAGAATGTTGTAGAATATATGGAAAAATAGTTAAATTTATTCATATGAGTACTGATGAAGTATATGGCGAATCAATGTTAAATGATGATATAAAGAAGGATGAGAATAGTATTTTATATCCAACAAATCCATATGCTGCGACAAAAGCAGCAGCAGAAATGTTATGTATAGCATATTATAAATCATTTAATATCCCAATAATAATCATAAGAAGTAATAATATATATGGAGATAGACAATATATAGATAAAGTAATACCGCGCTTTATACTTCAATTATTAAATAATGAAAAATGTACAATTCAGGGTGATGGTTCTTGTGTTCGATCATTTTTGCATATTGATGATTTAGTTCAATGTTTAGAATTAATAATGAATGAAGGTAAAATTGGTGAAATTTATAATATTGGATTAGGGGAAGAGATATCAATTTTAAATTTAGCAAAGACATTAATTAAATTAATAAAAAAAACAGAAGAATATGATGAAAATATTACATATATAAATGATAGAGATTTTAATGATAAAAGATATTATATATCAGATGATAAAATCAGATTATTAGGATGGGAGAGAAAAATAAATTTGGAGGATGGATTAAAACAAACAATCAATTATTACATTAAAAGATAACTTTAGTTTTTTCAATTTTAGTAAACCTTTCTTTAATATCTTTCATTTCTTTTTTAATTTCTAAATATTTATTTTCTAATTTAGAAATTTTTGCTAATATATCATTGATATTAAAATCATTAATATTATTATTCTCCATTATTATAATAATAATGAATATATTTATAATATTACCAACACAATTATTTGAATATAATGACTATTTGGATAAGATGGATAAAATTTATATAATAGAGGAACCATTTTATTTTACATCAAAGAAATTTCATAAACAGAAATTAATATTACACAGAGCTTCGATGAGATATTATTATGATAAATTAAAAATAAAATATAATTCAAAAGTTATTTATATTGAATATGATAAAATAGATAATGATGAATTTAAAAAAAGAATAATTCATATGTATGATCCGATTGATAAACCAATAATAGAAAAATATAATAAATTATCACATAAAATAGTAATATATGATACTCAATTATTTTTAGAAACAAGACAAGATTTGGAAGATTATAGAAATAAAAATACAAATAAGAAAACTTATTATCATGATAATTTTTATAAATGGCAAAGAAAACGATTAAATATTTTAATAGAAAATAGGGAACAACCTACAGGTGGTAAATGGAGTTTTGATAAAGAAAATAGAAATCCATATGATAAGAATTATAAGGAGGATAAAATAATAACATATTCAAATAAATATATAGAAGAAGCAAAGAGTTATATAAAAAAGAATTTTAATAATAATTTTGGTTTAGTTGAATATATATATTATCCAATAACACATGAAGATGCAAGATTACATTTAAAGAATTTTATAAAAAATAGATTAGAAACATTTGGAAAATATCAGGATGGAATATCAAAAAAAGTTATATTTGGTTCACATTCAATATTATCGCCATTATTAAATATCGGATTGATAACACCTAATATTATAATAGATGAAGTATTAAAATATTATAATAATAATAATAAATCATTAATATCAGTAGAATCATTTATACGCCAATTAATAGGTTGGCGAAGTTATGTAAGATTTATATATGAATATCATGGAACAGAAATGAAACAAATGAACCGATTAAATCATAAAAAAAAATTATCTAAATCGTGGTATAATAATGATGGAACAAAAATAAGAATAATTGATGATATGATAATAAAGGTTAAAAAATATGGATATTTGCATCATATAGAGAGATTAATGATAATGGGAAATATAGGTTTATTATTACAAATAGATCCAAAAGAATTATATGATTGGTTTATGATATGTTTTATTGATTCATATGAATGGGTAATGGTGCCAAATGTTTATGGTATGTCTCAATATTCTTTAATAAATATAAGTATGATGACAAGACCATATATATCATCATCAAATTATATAAAAAAGATGAGTGATTACAAAAAAGAGGATTGGTATGATAAATGGGATGCATTATATTGGAATTTTATAAATAATAATAAAGAAATATTAAGAAAAATATATGCAATAGCAATGCAAGTTAAATTATTAGAAAAGATGGATAAACTAAGATTAGCTAAATATTTAACATTAGCCAAAGAAATGATTTAAAGAGATTTGTAAATTATCTTTAAATCATTTCTTTGTTATAATTAATGAATTATAATAATTATTCTTCATCATGCTCAAGTTATTCTGAATGTTCTCATAATTCATCATATAGTGAAGATAACTATAAAGTATGAAAGATGAATACAAGGAATTACAAGTATATCTAATTTTTATAGGCAATATCTGCAAATTTAATTATTAAAAATTATGGATAATTATTATCTAATATCATTATAATCAATATTATTAATAAAATATATAAAATCATTAAAAACTATTTCTAAATATATAAATAAATTCAAAAATAAATTCATAATTATATATTAATAGTTAAATTTTTAAATATAATAATAACAGGTATATATTCAAATTTTTGTTCAATATGATATGCAACACGATGATTACCATCAACAATAATAAATTGTCCATTATTTATATCATATTCTATAACAACAGGTATTAAATTATTTTGAATATTATCAATATAATAATTTAATGTTTCATAATAAATAAAATCTTGTTCTGTTGTTATTTTAGTAATACCTGGATATGTTATCATACCGCCTTTAGTACTATATTTTTTTTTAGATTTTGTTTTAGTTTTAGGTTCTAATTTATCTTTTAAATAATCTTTAAATAATTTAGTTTCTTGAATAGTTGTTTCATTATTACGATGTTTATTTTTAATATATATATCATTAATATCAAATTTTTCAGTTTCAATAAAAGTAAATAAAATACCTATATTAATAATTGTTTCATTCATATCAATATCAATTAGCCCACAAATATTATCATCATTACATAAATATGCAAGACTTAGGTTTTTATAATATTTTTCATAATGACAAGTATTATAATCATACATATTTAAATAACTATTATTACTATTTTTTTCAATTATATCTTGAGTATTTAAAGCATCTTTTAATTTATTTAGATCAGCTAAAAATGTTGTTTTTTTACTATCTGTATTATCTAATTTAAAAATTTGTTTATCATTAGAACCATAAATAAATTCAATATTATTAGAATAATGTCTATAAATAGTTCCGTGTAATTTATCAGTCATATCATAATGTAAATAATAAAAATCACATTCAAATTTATAATAATCAACCATATTTAATTATTATTGAGAAAGTTATTTAAGAATAAAAATTGATAATATTTATTTTTTTAAAATTTTTAATGACAATACAATTAATATTAAACACAATACTTATATTATTATTAGTTTTATTATTGTTAGTAGCACTTATTAAAAATAATATTATAATATTACTAATTACATTAATAATATTCATAATAATATTACCAACAATAATAATAAATAAATTTATAATAAATAAAAGAGTAGTAGCTCGTAAATATTTATATAAATTAAGTAAATATATATATTCAACAATACATTATGATATGAATGAAGTTTATGAAATATATGAATTAAATGAAATGAATAGAATATTTGAAATTAAAAATAAAATAATTGATTTACATAAAACATATTATAAATATAATAGTTATTCACATGTAATAACTAATATAGAAAAAGAATTAATTATATTTAAAGAGAAAGATTTAACAAATCAAATGATATTAAATATAAATAATCAAAAATTATTATTATCACAAAACGAATTATACGAATTAATAATAATGAAAAAAAATGGATTAAAAACAGATATGTTCATTTATAAAAGTTATTTAAAGGATTTTTTCAAATCCTTAAATGAAATTAATGAAATAATATGTTATGTATAATATTAATTAATAATATATGTACTAATAAACTAATACTTCTTTCATAAAATAATAAAAAATATATAGATAAACTTTAAATATTATTTTAAAATAAAATAATATAATATAATAAATGAATATTAGTAATTATTTAAATTTTAATCTATTAATAATAATATTGCCATTAATAATTGGTTTTACTATTGGACAGTTATCAAAACCGGATGAATGGTATTTTAAATTAAATAAGCCAAAATTAACACCACCATCATATGTTTTTGGAATTGCTTGGTCTATATTATATATATTAATTGGTATATCATATTATATAGCATTAAAAGATAGATCAATTGAATATTGGATAATACCTATATTACATTTAGTATTAAATTATATATATACGCCATTAATTTTTATGTATAGACGATTATTAGAAAGTGCAATATTAACAACATTAATATTAATAACTGGAATAATAGTTATGATATTATTTTATAGTTATGGAAATATAATATCAGTTTATTTATTAATACCGTATATAATATGGTTATCTTTTGCAAATTATCTTGCCTGGTCAGTATATTCATTAAATTTATGAGAAAACTGATGCTGAGAAATCATTATTAATAACTTTTAGAATAGTTTTATTATAATAAATATCAAATACATTAAAATCAATTAAAATTAAGTAAATAATACATAATGATGAATAAAATATAAACCCATTAAAAATATTTTTATGATCAATAATAAATAGTAATAATAGTTTCGGACTATTAAATACAATATATTTAATCAAAGATAAATAATTAAAATTTGGATTATAATAATAATTATATTTAATAACATATAAACTTATAAAAATAGAAGCTGATAATGCTATAATTAACCAAGAAAATGGATTATAATTAATAAAATTAAAATAATATAAAAATCCTGCAATAATTATATAAGTACTAAAATAAATAAAAATATTCATCTTTAATATAACTCTTTAATTTTTTCAGTAATTAAAATTTTAGCAGTATATTCAAAATAAATACACGGCATTCTTTCATAAATAAATGGATGATATGGATAATGTGGTATTCCAAATTTTTGCATACATTGTTCAGGAGTTAATAAAGTAGTTGATTGAAATTTAGAATCGCTCCATAAATCTTCTTGAATATCTTGATAATTATTAATAACATTCTTAACTTTTCTAAAAAAACTAATATAATCTAACATTAATTTAGGCGTAGTAATCCAATAATTACAATAAAATCCTTTAATATTATTATTTAAAATTTGTTCCATTGAATAATCTAATTTAGATAAAATTTTAATCCATAAATTTTTAAATTTTGAATGATAATAATTAGTTCTATCAATCATATTCATTTCAATATAATAAAATGCAGCAACATCATAATTATCTTTATTATTTTCTAAAAATACTGTTAATTTATCTATATCAGGCATTCTAATTTTAAAAGGTGCTTTCCAAGAAATAGTTCCAACATAATCAAAATCCTTCCAATCATCATAATTTTCTTCTAACCAGCTATCATACATAATACTTTCAAATAATACAGTTGATTTAATATAAACAACTTTTGCCCATTTTTTTTGTCCATATATTTCATTAGCTTTAATATAAGTATCATCACTATAACATAGGACATATATGCGAATTTTCATTTATTAATATTTATTTATAAATATTATTGTTTTTAAATATAAATAATTAAAAAAATGAAAACATAGATATAACAATAATAAAAATGTTGAATAACTTTAAATTTGATGATTTTATAAGTGAATTATTATTGATAATTAATATTGATATTATAATTGAATATATAATAATAACTTATATTAGTAAAAAAATAAATATGTATTAATTTAAAAGAAAATAAGAAAAAAATGAATACAAATATTAAACTATAATATTTATGCTATTAAATTAACATCACCCATCATCGACAAGACATTATATGTGCACTGGAACATCATTTATGATATTTGCTATCTACAACATCATTTTTCATATTCTCAACTTGCTACTTAAAATAAGCATTCAACTGACATTTAGATTTTATACCTATCATTACGAGGTTAATATAAATCATATTTATCTATTGATTTGTATTAAACTTAAGAGTAAGATAGAAATTAGTTTTAATCAGTATTTTCAGCAGACTGATAAGAGTAATTTGAGATATGTCTAAAGATTGTTTGTAGAAAGTAAATGGCAATTATGAAAATTTTTGTCATTTTAAATTTTTAAAAAAATGATATTATTCATTATTTTTTATTTTTATAATGAATAGAATTGAAATTGATATAATTTCATTAATTATTTTAATAATAGGTATTATATGGACTAATAATAATAATATAAATGTTAGAAAGTTTATTTATCTATTGTTAATAATACTAATAATTGATTTAAGGATATTCTTAACAATTCTTTAAATAATAATTGATTTTTTTGTTTTTATGATGGATTATATAGATTTTATAGCAAATGTTATAATATTAACAATTATAATTATTTTAATACCAGTAGAAATAATAAGACTTTTATTATTATAAAAAATGATAAAAAAAATAAAATAAGATATTATAACAAATGGCGCCTCATATTATAAAAATTGGTAAATTTCGTTTAAGAGAACAGATGGCAATGTTTGATTATGATTGGACATTAGTGAAACCAATATCAAATGGAACTTTTTCAAAATCATTAGATGATTGGAGATGGATAACAGAAAAAGTGCCAGAAATTTTAAAAAAATATTATGATAAAGGTTATTGTATTATAATAATATCAAATCAAACAAAAAATACAAAAATGAAATTGCAACAAATAACAAATGTATTATCAACATTACCAATACCATCTTTAATAGCTGTAGGATATGAAGATATAGACAAAAAACCAAATAGAACAATGTTTGATATTATTAAAAAAAATAAAAAAATAAATATGAATAAATCATTTTATGTAGGTGATGCATTAGGAAGACAAGGAGATTGGTCAGATAGTGATAAAAAATTTGCAGATAACATAAATATAAAACAGATATATTCACCAGATGATTTATTTACTATTACAAATGAAAAAGAAATAGTTATAAAACAATATGATAAACAAGAAATCATAGTATTAGTTGGATATCCAGGAAGTGGAAAAACAACTATAGCAAATACATTTAATTCTAAAACATATATGGTAATAAATGGTGATATATTTAAAACAAGTAAGAAAATGATTAAAGAATCTGAAAAATATATTAAAGCTAATTATTCAATAATATTTGATGCAACAAATCCATCTATTGAAAAAAGAAAAGAATATATTGATTTTGCAAATAGTAAAAATATACCAATACGTTGTATAAATGTTGAAACTGATATAACAACTGCAATGTTTAGAAATAATAAACGAGATAAAGTTATACCTAAAATAACATATTATGTATTTAGAAAAAAATATGTTAAACCAACAATAGAAGAAGGTTTTTATAATGTAATAACAATATAATTAAAAAATGATTTAAGAATATTAATAAAAAACCTTTAAATATAAAAAATGATATTAATGAATATTCTTTTACTTTTACTTAGAATATTAGCAGGTATAATATTAATAATCGGACTTAGTATTGGATATATATTTATATTATTAATATCAATAACTATAATTGCACATATTATAATATTATTATGTGGTATAAATATAATATTTTATGATATTATAAAAAGTTTAACAATGATAATGTTATTAGGTATGTATGATATTAATAATTAATCATAATCTTCCTCATTTTCATATTCATCTACAACAGAAGAAAGCAAAAATTCATTAATATCATCATTAATATACATATCTTTTACACTATTATAATACATAAAACAACAACAAAATAAAGTTAAAGTAGTAAAAAAAGAGATTATTAATATAATCATTTATAATATATATGATTAATAAAATTGATTTTAAGATATTAATCTTTCATTAAATCTCTTAAATTGTAAATAATTATTTTTGTCTTTTTTATTTGTTCTTTATATTGTCTTTTTATTTCATCACATTTATCTTCTGTCATATAATCTATAAATTCAATTAATTTATTTATTACTTCTATATTTAGATTTTGTGATAATAATAAATTTCTTAAAGATTTAATTATTTCACTTATAAATTTAGGATAAATATCATTATCATAACAACAATCCCATTTATTATCTCCTATATGTATTTGTGAATATATTGAACGTAAATTTGTTTTTTTTATACATCTATTTTCTGGATTATCTAATAATTTTTTTGTGTATAATGTTAATGCGTCTTTTTCATTAATTTTTAATAAATGACTTATAAATTCTAAATTGATATGATCTGTTTTTATTATTGTTCCATATGGTTTTAACGGGTCAAATATAATTATATTTGATGTATTATTAATAACACCATTATTTATATTATTATTTATAACAATATTATTATTTATAATTGTATTATTATTTGTTAATGCTAATTCCGTTGATGGGCTTTTAATTGAAAGTTCTTTACATATTTTTAAATGTCTGGATTTTGAACCTCTATTTGCTAATATTTTATGACATAAATGACATTCTAATGGATTTAAAACTCCTTTACAAACTAATAAATGTTTTTCTAAATACTGTTTTGATGATAATATTTTATTACATTTACTACATTTATTATCATTTACATTATCATTTAAAAGTTCTTTACATCTTTTTAAATGTCTGGATTTTGAACCACTATTTGCTAATATTTTATGACATAAATGACATTCTAATTGATTTAAAAATCCTTTACAAACTATTAAATGTTTTTCTAAATTTCTTTTTGATGATAATATTTTATTACATTTATTACATTTATTACATTTATTACATTTATTATCATTGTCATTATCATTGTCATTATCATTGTCATTATCATTATCATTATCATTATCATTATCATTATCATTATCATTATCATTATCATTATCATTAATACCATTTTTAATATCTTCATTCCATATTAGTTCATATATAATTACAATCATTTCGAAATAAT
>Ga0208599_1000174_pt1 | contig 18017 bp, 25 predicted proteins | sample LakMenEpi17Aug12_FD_150706 | JGI IMG/M metagenome (GOLD analysis project Ga0208599, IMG submission 150706) | Freshwater microbial communities from Lake Mendota, WI - 17AUG2012 deep hole epilimnion (SPAdes) | ecosystem: Environmental > Aquatic > Freshwater > Lake > Epilimnion/Euphotic zone ... | reverse complement strand
CAGAAGTAATATCAGAAGTAATATCAGAAGTAATATCAGAAGTAATATCAGAAGTAATATCAGAAGTAATATCAGAAGTAATATCAGAAGTAATATCAGTAATTAATTGAATTAATTCTTTTTTATTTTTAGATTTATATTTAATAAGTCTTAATTTTTCACATTTATTTAATAATTCTTTTTTAGATAATTTCATTAAATTCATATTTAATTATTTATATATAATATTATTCATTTTTTATTTTTTATTTTTTATATAATTAATAAGATTTAAGGATTTATTATTGAAATCTTTATATTAAAAGTTTTTAAATATGGTATTTTATAATTATATAGAAATTGGAACATCTGATTTTGATACTGAAATACAAAAAGAAAATAATAATTATGGTATTAGTATAGAACCAATTAAATATTATTATGATAAATTGCCTAATAAAGAAAATTCAATTAAATTAAAAATACAAAAAGTGATATTATAATGAAGGTATTAAGAGAACTTATATGGACTCAAGAATACGAAATAGTTATGATGATAGAAGAATTAACTCATAAAACAGAAAATGTATCCGAAATAATTATCAATCAGGCGTTTATCCCGTCTATTTCTTCATCTATCTATCCAAATGTAATTGGTATTACAGATGCTTATTGCGACCCAGTTTTTTTTAATTCAAATATGCAAAAGCATCATAATCAACATATTATGATTAAAACTGATAAGCAATATATACATCATATGATACCACATCATCAAGTTGCGGTTGATATGTGTAAAATTCTTTTGAAACATACCAAAAGTGATTTTCTTATTTATCTCTCATATCGTATGATAAGGGGTCAGGAATCAGAGATAATTTTGCTTAATGATATGTTAAAAAGTCCTTTAATAAAATAAGTTATTTATAAACCTTTTGTTCTCTTCTTCTTGTTTGCGTTAGTTTCAATAGTTTATCACTACAAAAATGCGTGTAAGAAATAGTTATTTTATCTTCAACTTTTGGATCAGTAAAAATAAGTTTTAATTTAAATTCATGATATTGTGCTACTACAGTTAGAAATGTATTTATATTGTCATACTCTATACCACCTATAATAAATGTCATTTCAACATTACTATTAGATGAAACAATATGAATACTATCAATTATATCTGCTTGTCTTTCAAATGAATATTCGTAAATATAACTACCATTTTTATTAATTTCTAATACAGCAGTATTAAATAATACTAAATTTTTTTGTGTGTTATAGGATACAATATCTGATTTACTCTCAATTAAATATTATATACCATCTATAAATGTATCTATATCGTCATTATGACTAACTATTTTTGATTTTATAAAGTCATCGTATAACATATTATTAACTTTAAATAAAAATTAATATTTAAAATAGTTTGATTGATTTTCATGATTTTTAAAATTAGATAAATAGTTTTTATAATTATTTAATTTTTTTTCATTTTTTGTATTCAGTATATTAATTATTTCTTTTATACTTTCATTAAAGCTAATCTTATCATTTTATAATAAGATTTCTTTAAATATAAAAATTGATATTATTTTTATCATTAATTTTAAAATAATTAAATGTCTATCTTATTGATTTTAATTCCATTAGGTGCTTATATTTTAATTAAAGATACTATTAAAATAAATAATAAACTATTAGAATTAAAAACAGAAATTATAAAAATTAATTCTATATGTGAAACTTTAGAATTATCAAAAATATGTATTATTTATAATCATCATAATATTACTAATAATCATATATATTCTTCTATAATTATTATTATAATAAATATTATATTATTAATAATTTGTTTAAATTATAATCCAAGTGATATTTATAATTTGCAAATAAAAATGTATTTATCACAGATTATACCATTTATTATGATTATATCATTAATTATAATATTACTAATATTATATTTAGGTAATAAACATAATAACAAAGCTATACTAAATATTAATGAAATAGAAAATTTAATTAGAAATAAAAAAGATGATATTGATAAAAAATATATTGATAACTTATTGATGTTATTAGATACAAGCGATGATATAAATAATCTAAATTTAGTTATAGATGAATATATATCAAATTATTCATATTTGCATAATTATAATAAATATTTAATGAATACAAAGAAAGATAAAAAAATATTTATTATTGAATTAGAAAGAAAATTAATTCAAAAGAAAAATAATGAATTGACAAATATTATGAATACAAGATTAAAAACATTTCAAGAAATTACACACGAATTAGTTAAATGTGAATTAGAAGAACTTAATAAAAAATTATATGATTACAAAAAATATTTATTAATAAAAATAAATGCTATTAATGAACAATCACAAATAAACGCAATTATCATTAATATCAATTAAAAAAATGATTTAAGGAGATTAATAAGAAATCTTTAAATATAAAAATGAAATATGTTAAAATCGTTATTAATGATACTATAATAATTGATGATATAAATGAAACTTATATTTGCATATATTTTCCTGAAAATATTAAAAATTTTAGAAATAATAATTATATTGCATCAACAATTTATATAAATAGATTTGATGGAACAATTAAAGATAATTATTATAAATATTCAACTGGTATAGAATTAAATAATTTCAAAATTGTAAATAACTTTAAACAGATAAATTTTAATTTCAAAAATTTCATTAAAAATAATAGATTTGTTATTGATTATAAAAATAAAAATTTTAAGTTTTATATTCCTTTTTCTCAACAATCAATTTAAATAAAAAATTGATATTATTTTTTATCATTAATTTTAAAATAATTAAATGTCTGGCTTATCTATTATTGGTGTTATTATGCATACTTATATTATAGATAAAATATGTAAAGATACTATTGAAATAAATAATAAAGAAGATGTATATTTATGTATTTGTGATAAAAATCATGTAAATATTACATGTAATTATAAATTATTCAAATCTTTTATGGAAGCTAATAATTATTATGAAAAGAAATATAATAATACTGACAATAATCATATTTCAACTATGATATCAACAAAATATATACCTAAAATATTTCAAAAATATTATTTGAATTATAAATTATCAATATTATTATTACATTTTGACGAAAATAAAAAGATTTAAAGAGATTAATAATAATTCTTTAAATATCAATTAAAAAAAGATTTAAAAAAGATTTAAAAAGATTTAAAAAGATTTAAAAAGATTTAAAAAGATTTAAAAAGATTAATAATAATTCTTTAAATCAATTATAAATTCTCAAAGAAAGTTTTATGTTTTTTGTAAGTTTTAATAGAATTATTTAATGTATTTCTTTTTAATTTCCATTCATCTTTTTCAATTAATAGTTCAGTATTATTTAAATCAATTGTATAATTAATTAATGTACTACGTATATAATAATTATAATTACGATGAATATAACGTTCGAATTTTTCTAATTCTAGATTTGATGAATCATATTCATATTTAAATTTTTCTAAATATGATTTAAACCAAATATCAATATGTTTATAATGATTTAGAACAATTTTTGAATATTCATTAATAAGATAATTTTGTAATTTTTCAAATCTGGCTAATTTATATTCATTGTTAATTTCAAATAAAGTATTAATATTAATAACTAGATTTTTAAGAATATTATTTTTATATTCTTCATATATATTTGTTATATTAGCCATATCTTTATCATAATTACCAAAATTAAAATTAAGATTATAATCAATATTTTGTTTATTATTAGAATTTTTTGAATTAAAATCAATTAATAATTTACATAATGAATTATTAATATAAGTATTCATATTAGTTTTAATAAAATCAAATAATTCTTTTAATGTTATATCTTTACCAAGTTCATTTAATTCGTTTTCTAATTTTATTATTTGGTTATTGGTTTTATTGATGGCGTCATTTTTCCAATTAGTATTAATAAAATCATTAAACATTTCATCGACAGAAATTAATAAATTTTCAAGAGTTATATTTTTAATTACCTCTTCTTTTAATGAATTATCATTAATATTATTTAAAAGATTATTTTCAAACCATACATTTTCATTAATATCTTTATTTTTATGACTAATTACTCCAATAACCTTTTTAATATTTAATTTTTTAATTTCATTATTTTTCATTAAAATTCTATCTACAAATAGTTCTATATCATCATTATGTAATAGATCAACCATAGTTAAAGCAATTAAACAATCTTTTGTTTTATTGGCATCATTTACCATACCTAATGCTTGATTTGCAGTTAATCTCGTAGTATTTGCAGGTATTACACAAATAATTAATGTATTTGGTTGATTAATATACTTATTAATAATATTTTTAGATTTGTCTCTCATATCAGCAGGATATTCAATAATACCTGGTAAATCATAAAAAGTACTATTAATAACATATTGATTAGAAATTTTGATATATAATTCATCATCAATAATATCATCAATTTTATTCATAATTGCTGCTACATGCAATTTTGTTTTTTCTTTATCAGTTAATTTGATTGTATTATCTTTAAAAGTAATGATATATTCTTCAATATCAGAATTAAAAAGTTCAATTTTAATTGGGCATTTAGTGCATAAATTTTTATCAATTGGGAAAATATCACATTTTAAGATATTTCTAATTAAAGAAGATTTGCCAGAACTTTCATTACCTATATTAACAATAATAGGTAATTTATATTCATCGATTGGAATATTTAGAGTTTTAAGTTTATTAATAAATTTAGTATATTTAGATTTCTTCATTTTCTCAAAAAAATTATTATCATTATAAAACATAGTTTTGGTTGTTTGTTCTTGAGAAGATTTAATTGTTTTTCCAAGTAATTTTAATGTATCAAAAGCTAATTCTCCTGTATCAGTTTCTTTAGCATTGATACATTTATTAACTAAATTTAAAGAATCAAAAATTAAATCTTTATTTTTTAATAAATTCATTGTTAATAAATATAATAATGAATATTTTTATATAATTGTTTTTATGAAAAAAATGATTTATTATTATTTTTTTAATATAAATGTCTAATCAAATTTTCAAATCTATTAATAATGCTATTGAATTTTATGAAAATAGATTATTTAATCCTAATAATATTCATTTGATGATGTTTCCACATTTAAGAGAATTAACAATAAATAAAGTTGAAGTTCTAAAAAAAATATTAGAATTAATAGGAGATAAAAATGATAATTATTATGAACAATTTTATAATAATAATTTAAAAGATTTGATGTTAAACCATATATTTAATGAAGGTTTGCATAAATATAAATTTGTGCCATTTTCAGATATTAATGATTTTATAAAAAAAATAAAAGATTATGAATGGATTGATGGAAAAAAATTAATGAATGAAATTAAGTTTGTATTAGAAGATAATATTAAAAAATTACCAGAAAGAAAAGAAAAAAAACCTAAAACAAAGAAAAAACATATTGCATCAACAATTAAAAAATTGGTATGGAATACTAATATTGGTGAAGATATTGGAAAAGCTAAATGTTTATGTTGTAAATCAACAGATATTACACAATTATCTTTTAATTGTGGTCATATTATAGCAGAAGCAAATGGAGGTGATACAATTGTTAGCAATTTAAGACCTATTTGCCAAAATTGTAATTCAAGTATGGGAACAAAAAATATGAATGATTTTATGGAAACACTTAAATAATTATAAAGATATTTAAAGATATTAAAAAGAAATCTTTAAATATCTTTTTTTGTTTATTAAAAATAAATGACTGATATTTATTTTCCATTTAATACGTGTGAAGAACCTAATAAATATATTGCACAACCTGTAAGTGCATTTATAAATTTGATAACTAGTTTAATATTAATTTATTTCTTTTTTAAAGCAAAAACAATAATAATAAGATTATTGATATTAGCATTTATTTTATTTGAATTATTTCATACATATTCGCATATAACTCATATTAATGGAACAATTCAAAGTAATGTTATACATAGTTTATGGTATTTTTTATCATTTATGTTATTAATAGCAAGTATAAAAATAACAAAACAATATCCAAATATATATACGATTATAATATTAATATTAATAATAATAATTGATATAAATCTATTTTTCTTACCAAATAAATTATATATGATATTTACAGCATTAACATTACCAGTAGTTATAGCAATTTCATATTATAATTTATATCCAAATCATATAAAAAAAGCAATACCATATTTAATAGGATTATTAATAATAGTAGGAATATTTTTAATAAATGAAAAAATAAATTGCGATAATATGATGAAATATGTAAAATTACCATATCATGCAATAATTGAAATTTTAGGTATGTTATTATTTACATTATTAGCATATGTATTTGTACAATCTGAAAAATATATTTAAAGAAATCTTATTAATATCCTTAAATTGAATTATATTTAGAGTTTAAGAAATTAATGATACTAATGAAATAATGAATATTGAAACTTTTTATAATACAATTAAGCAAAATGATAATTCAAATAAAAATACATTAGAATTTAAGAAAAATGATAATTTAGTTCAATGGAAATCAATGAAAACAAATCAAATTTATTATAGATATTATAATATTTATTCAAATAATGAATTGATGGAAGAAATTATAAGATTAAAACCAGAATTTAAAATAAATACTTTTGGTTATGAAAAAGGTAATTATTATATAATATTAGATAAATAAAATGATTTAAAGAGATTAATAAGTATTCTTTAAATCATTTTATAATAATATTATTTATATAAAAAATAGTTATTAATATATTTATAAATAATGAATAATTTTATTAAATATTTTTTTAGTGCAATGAAAGAAGCTAAAAATAATAAAGAAGATGATAATAATAAAGAAAAAGATTTAACATATAGAAAGATTAAAAATTATTTGAGAAAACATTCATCAAATATTAATGATGATTATCAATTGCGTTTAAAACTTCAAAAATTATTTTATTATGGCATTGATGATATTCCAATTGCTATATTAAAACCAGAAGATGAAATTTATAAAAATGATAATTTTCCATATTACTTTCAAAATAAAACAAGAGAAGAAATTATTGATATTTATAATAAAGAAGTTAAAACTAAATATTTAATTAAAATTTATAATAAAGATGAATTGAATGATTATGATATTAAAGAAAATATTTATTTGGATATTTCATTAAAAACATTTAGACCTGTATATAATCAAAATTGGAAAAAAATAAGTGAAGAAATTAATGAAGTTTCATTTGATAAACAAAAGAGTTTTTATGCTGATTATTTAAAATATTATTTGAAATATAATAATTTTCCATCATTTCAAGAATTTATCAAATTTATTTATGATAGATATCAAATGCCAGTTCATAAAGACATTAAAATTGTATTTAATAATATTGATAAATCTTATAATAATGTTAAAGATTATATTAGAAATAATAATATAATATCTAAAGATGTAAGTAAAATTATTAAATTATCTACAACAATATCTAATAGAATTATGATTCAACAATTTTAAAAAAAATGATAATAATCATTAAAATAATTATTATAATGGCACAATACAATATTATAGATAAATCAATTTATTATTTTATTTATAAATTCTCAAATTATGATACTATTATAAATAATGAAGAAAGATTAATTAATATCATAAGTAAAAATTCAGCATATTTGAAAAATACAATTAAAAGTTATATTAACGATAATTATAATAATAATTATATAAATATCAATAATATATTTAGAGATAAACATTTAAAGAAATTAATTAAAGGTCAGATTGTATATGATGAAATGTTAATTTTAATTGAAAAGAAAAATAAAGAAATTGAAGAATTGAAAAGAAAATTAGAACTTAAAGAATAATTTTATTTTTGTAATGATAATATTAAAAAATAAATAAAAATGATAATTTTTTTAATATTTTTAATTTATGTCTTTAGTTATGATATCACCCACATTTTCATTTGATGAGAGTAAATTTATATACAAGTTTGCACGAGATTATCACAATGATACTGATTTCAATTTAGATGCGTCTTTTAGGGAGTATTTTCAAAATTTCATTGAATCTAATTCGGATGATTATAATTTGTATGTGTTTCATCGCCTTCGCATTAAATTCAAAGTTAGACAAGATCAGCGAAATATGACAATTCAAGATTATCTGTATGAGAAATTATATGAGATAATCAAGAAGGGAATGAATGCATGAATTGAGATTTTGAAGGGTTATAAATGACAAGAATTTATTTTTGTCATTAATTTCATATAAATAAAATAAAAACTGATTTATTTTTGTCATTTAAATAATTTATCTTCAATAAATGGAAATATCTTATTTTGATGAGACTGATTTCAAGAATACTATCATTAATGAAAGTATTAAAAATGAAAAACCTGATTATATAAATTTAATTAGAAATTTTACAGCTAAAAAATCAGAAGATACTAATATTAAAATTATTATCAAATATGCAGGAACTCTTACAAATGCTATTGATATATATGAAAAATATTATTGTTATATTATAGATATTGATGAATCAACAATTAATTATTCAGATATGGCATTTGTAATACTATATGAATATTTCTTTTATGATATTTTAGCAACAATATTGGAGTCTTCATTGGAATGCGAAAAATAATAAAGAATTCAAATATATAAAACAAAAATTAGTTTTTTGTTTTTCTTATTTCTTTATACAAGTAATATTATTATAAAAGTGAATATAAATAGTTATATATAATATTACTGCTATTGTTAATGCTATAACTCTAATAATTTTAATAATAAACAAATAATTTTGTATAAGACATATCAATAATATAACAATAATAATTAATATTATTGATAAATAGCTCATATTCAAAAATGATTTAAAGATTTAATTTAATATTCTTAAATCATTTTTTTAATAAATTTCATAAAAACAACTTAATCTTATTATGAATAATACCACGACAAATATAGCAATTATCAGTTTTATCAATACAATCATAACAATACGTATGTCCACAAGGAACACAACAATAAGAAATTGTATTATTTATACAAATTATGCATTTATTAGTTTCATCAATAATTTTATTTTTATCTTCTAATTGTATTTTAAGTGCATTAATAATATTTTGTCTAATTTTTAATAATTTTGGAGAATAATGCTGTGTTTCAAGATCATTTATAATTTTATTTTGATTTTTATTTATATATAATAATTTTTCATTTTGTTCTATTATTTTATTAATATTAATAATATTATTGATACGAATACTAATAAATGATACTATTGATTTAATAGTATGAATAATACGAATAATAATATTTATAATTATTACTGCAATTATAATATAACTATTCAATGTATCAGTAATAATATTTTCATATATATATTCATCATTTAATATAAAATCTCTAAAAGTTTCTCTAATAAATCTATTAATAATTTTTAATATAAATATTAAAATATTAATTGGTAGAGCTATATAAAGAAAGCAATATGAATATAATGCTAGATTTATTAAAATAATACCAAATTTTAAAGAAATATAGATGATAATATAAATTAATGCGAAAAATGATGCTATTACTTTTTCATATAAAAATAAATGTTCATAATAATCACTTGTAAAAACATTTACAATTTCATAAATAAATAAAGAAACATTATGAATGATAATTAAAGATTTATTATATACTGAATATAAATATGATGAAATATCAAATATATTAAAATATATAAAATAAATTATTGAAGGTAAAATTAAATATAACATTTTATAATGATAATAAAATTAATTATCATTTTTTATAAATATTTTCACAATCACTCCAACCATAATTAAATAATTTTCTGGAAGTGTTTTTATCTAAATAAAAATAATCTTTATATTCAAATTTTCTTTTTGCCATATTTTTATGAATATAAATACTTCTTTCGCATTTGTCTATACAATCAAAATGATGTAAATTTCTAAATATGGCACCATCAATATAATTATTATTTTTATATTTCATTGAAAATGTTTTACCACTAATATAAGGAATATATGAACTACAAATGCAAATATTTAATAATTCATCTAAACTATTAAATTTATTTATTTTTTCATTAATAATTTTAAAATTATTAATTCTCGATACAACAACAGAAATAGGAATATTATTTATATTAACATTTTTATAATTATTTATAATATTATATTTAATACGTTGTTGAAATTCTTCTAAATTTTTATTCATTTTAACATTAACATTAACATTATCATTATCATTAACATTACCAATTAATTTATCCCATAATTTATCATGATTACTCATATCATTTTCAAGATGATAGATAACAGATGCAAATGAACCACCTGAAATACCTGTTAAATGATAATCACAAATATTTAAATTTTTCTTTATATATGCTAACGCACCTATACTATATGGAATAAGTAGTCCAGTTGCACCAATATTTATATTTATTAAAGAAAATGTTTGCATAATATGATTTAATAATATAAATAAATATAGAACTTTCATTAACTATATCTAATAAATATAAAAAATGATTTAAAGATTTCTTTAAATAGAATTAAAACTATTTTTATACAATAATAACTAAAAATAATAAAAAATGATTTAAAGATTTTTTAAAAATATCTTTAAATCATTTTGATGATGTTTTATATGCTTGTAGTGATTATTATAATTATTGTTGTATTTTTAAAAGCTAAATTGAGAGTTTCTGAATTTGAGGAAGTTATTGAATTATTTGATAAATCAGATAATATAGTAATGATTAATAATAAAATTGATGACTATATTTTTAACCGTGAATCAAGAAGTAAACAAAATATTATTCATACAATTATAAATACTTTGATAAATAGAAAAAGAAGTAAATTTATAATTGAGATGAAAAAAAAACTTCTCAATTCTGTTGAACAAATCACAATAGAAATAGTTGAACAAGAGATTGAAAATATTAATAATGATATTAGTCATTACAGAATTGATTTATATCAAAAATTAAATAATATTGCTGAATTTGAAAATCAGATTTGTATTAATATTTAAGAATTTAACTAAAAAATGATAGTAAAATATTAAGAAACTATTATACCAATTAGAAATGTTTAATTATTGATGAATATCATTCTTTAAAAGAATGATGAAATTAATATAGAAAAACATTAAAAATTGGTAGAGCAAAAAGTAATTTTTTGTTCTTTATTTTTGTTCTTTGTTGAGATATTATAATATTAAACTTAAAAAATAAATATTAAATTGCAAAAAGAAACTAACAGCAATGTATTTTTATTCATCTAGGTTTCAGCGATTCTATCTTAGGTTTTTAAACCTTCAATTTCTTAGCCCATATACATATTTTTAAGTATGTATACTTTGATCATTCTCAAACTTTCAAATCCTTATAAAAATCCATCAACTATTATTTCTTAATGCTCGAGGATAATTATTATTATTTAATAATATCAATTTTTATTAATTATTATAAATATTAATACAAAATGATATAAAGACAAAAAATAAATCTTTATATCATTAAAAGAATGAATATGAATTTCAATAAGCTAGTTATACTAACAATGACAAATACATTAGCAACCGTATATATATCTAATCATATATGGAATACATATTTAGATATAAATAAACTTTTTTAAGTTTTATTATAATAAAGTAGATAAATTTCATTTTGCATACTATTAACAATTACAATAATTGATTTTCATAAATAAAAAAATATAAAGACAAAAAATTAATTTGTCTTTATATGTCGTATTTAATTTATTCAAATACGAGAAGACCCAATACGATGCGTTGAATATCTCTAATAAAATCATTGATAATAGTCTGATCAAATTCGCCATTAATCATATCATCATATACTTTCTTAATATCTAGTTTAAAATCAATGAAAAGATCATTAGAAATATAGAAAGATATATTTTTTGAATGTCTGTTAATTTTTCTATAAAATCTTTCAAGATTTTTATTATAAGAATAATTCACAAGAATTGAGTTCAAATTAAAAGCTAATTGATGTTTAGTAATCATTTCAAGATTATCTATAGAATTATTATCAAATGTCCAATTCATTTTTTTATAAATATTCTTGATAATTAATATTTATTTATTTTTATAAGTTAAATAAAAAATATTTTTGTAAATTTTTAATTGTTAATAAATAAAAAAATGATAATATTAATTATAAATATTTATTATGTTTGGAAAAGAATTGATAAAGAATAAAAAACATCGCCTATTGGCTGTTTATAAAAATGATATTTATTATTGTGCATCTTATAATAACGATGATGATTATTGCGAAATTATAACATCTATTAACACTGGTGAAAAATTTTATTCTTTGCAAAGTTTCGTTCATAGTATTATTGGATTAAAGTCTATAAATGAATGGGATGAATGTCTTTATTATAGCAGTTCTAAAAATAGATGGAGATCTGTCAAATATTTGTTGAAATAAAATTGATATTTTTATATAAAATCAAAAAAAAATAATTTTTGGTTTTTTTGTTCATTTATGGTATTTATTCAATAGATGCTAATACATCATTAATATTTTTAATATGTTTTTTATATTGTTTTTCAGTTAAATTTGATGTTTCAATTAATATATTCATTTCATTAACTATTAAATGCATTTTTTCATATTTAGGACTAGTTTTTGGAACAATACTTAAAATTAATTTAAGTTTTGTCATAATATTTTTAACAAGAGTAGTACAATTTTTAAATAAACAAGTATTTAATTCATACATTATTGTAGTATCATTTATTTCACCTAATAACCTTACTTTTTTTGTTTTATTTTGTTCTAATTTATATTGATTATATTTTTGTACCAAATCTTTATTTGCAATAACATTATTTTTTTGTGTTGTGCAATTTTTAGATGCACATGTAATTAATAATAATGATAATGTAATAATCTCACCAAATTTTTTAGCAAATTTTTTATCCATTTCTATTATTATAAATTAAAAAAAATAGATTTAAAGCATTCTTGTTAATCTCTTTAAATCTATTTTATCAATTCAGTTGATAAACATTCAACTGGTATAATATCACTTGATAAAATATAATTATTATCTGATTTAATAAATTTTATTCCAAGTGATTTAGCTTTTTGAATATCTATTTTTATAATAATTTTAGAATAATATAATACATTCTTTTTATCTTCAACCATATGAATTGTTTGTCTATTCATACTTGATAATCCAACTCCATTCATTATTATTTTACTTTTTTTAATAGATGTTCCGTGATATGCATATAAAATATCATCACTAATCTCTTCACCTACTTTAACAATCTTAGTATTTGAATGTCCTTGATTTGCTCTAATAAATTTATTATCTTCTGTTAATTTATATCTACCTTTATTATCATTATCAACAATATATTTAATTATTTCAAATGTTATATTATATTTCTTTAAATCTTGATGATTTAATAAACTATTTTTATCAATATATCCATAATCATCTGTTTCTATATTTGAATGTCTTAAAATATATGACATTGTTTTTGAAATATTTGTATAATCAACCATTTTTTAATAATCAAATTCATTATTATTAATATTTCATTTTTATCTTAAATCTTCAATTGCTTTAAATTAGTTGCATAAATGCAAAAATATATTCCCATTGCTAATACCATTACTAATGATATTATAAATTTATTAAAAGACATATCCCCTTTTTTATGATATCTTCTAATTATAATTGGATTTACCATCTCAATATTTTGCATATTAATATAAAGATTTCTTATGAATGTCTTTAAATAAAAAATTATAAAACATTTGTTAATAAAGTACTTTATTATATATTTAAATGAATATATAAATATTTTGACTATTTAAACATATTTAAAGAAAAAAAATTCAAAATATTTAACGATTTTTTATTTAAAATGACAAAAAACTACTTTTTTAAGGTAGTTTTTGCCATTTCTATCCTCCATATGAACTCAATCCTCGTCGTCTGAATCTCCATCTTGGGTATTACATTCGCTTCTGCATATGTCAATATAGCCCCAGAATATCTTTCCATTTAAAACGGATTGCTTTTCGTTAGCTAGCTTTTCATATACATCATCTGTTAATTCATCATATTCTTCAAGTTCTTCACTCGAGCAATATAACTGCACAATCTTTTTAAAATCGCTAACAGTAAATGCTGCAAATGACTCCTCGGTATAGGATGCAATGACAGGTTTCAACTCTTGATACTCCTCAATCTCGATATCAAATGACTCATTAATGATTTCATAACATCTCTCGATGTAAGCTTCCTCAGTTGTGAACATTGGTGTGTTTGACAAATAGTTTGACTAATTTGTGATTATTTTTTTACACTTTCAAATCATTTTTTATTCATTTACTTAAAAATTAATACAAATTTATTTAAGGATTTCTTATTAATCTCTTTAAATACTTTTAGATGATTTAATAAGAACTTTCAATTCATTTTTGATATAATTATCATTTATCTCGTTATCATCATCATTATCTTCGTTTGTATATATTATTAATTTATTTTTTTAAATAATATCTATTATCATATTATTTATGTGCTTAGGTTTCCATTTACCATCTTCTTTTATTAAGCAATTATTATTTTTATTTTCTGGAAATTCTTCATTAAAATATTTATATTCAATAATTAATCTTTTATGAATAGGCAAATCTTTAATATCTGGTTTATTTATAAAATTTTCTAAATAATCTATTCTTTCATTTCCAAAATCATTTATATAATCATATTCTATATATTTTTCACCTATTTTATATTAAATATAAAAACCTAATTTTAATTAATGCTTAATTTAACCTTATAAAAAATTATAAATTGATCAAGACAAAGCGAGCAATAAGCAAAATTAAAAAAAATGATAATGAATTTATTAATAACATATAAAAATATACACCATTAATACAATGACCGAGCAAAAATATAAATGTAATCACTGTGATTATATAACAAATAGAACAAATAATTTAAAAAGACATCAGAATACCGTCCATAAATTATTAAATGAAAAAATATTAAATGAAACAAATAATATCCATTTAGAGAAAAATAATATCCTTTTAGAGAAAAATAATATCCTTTTAGAGAAAAATAATATCCTTTTAGAGAAAAATAATATCCATTCAGAAGATATCAATAATAATAAAGATAATGACAATTATATATGTAAAAAATGCAATAAAAGTTATAAAACAAAGAAATCTTTTATAAATCATGATGAAAAATGTATAGGATTAAGTATATTGACTTGTCCTAAATGTATGAAAACATTTAGTCATGTAAATAATAAAAATAAACATATGAAAAGAAATAATTGTAAAGCAAAAAGTATAGTTCATTATAATAAAGAAAATAATAATAATATAGTTATTAATAATAATATAGTTAATAATAATAATATAGTTATTATCAATAATAATATTATAAATAATTATGGTTCTGAAAGAAAAGATTATATTACATTTGAAGATATAATGAATATATTAGTAAAAGGTGGTAATAGTATAGTTCCAAGATATATAGAACTTAAACATTTTAATGATAATTTTCCAGAAAATAAAAATATTAAATATGAAAAAAATAATAAATGTTTAATAAGAGAAAAAGGCGAATGGAAATATACAAATATAGAACAATTATCAAATAAATTGATTAAAAAGAATTCATATGAATTATCTGAATATTATAATAATAAAAAAAATAATATTGAAGAAAGAATTAAAGATATAAATTTAATTGAATTTATATATTCAAGATTAAATTATTTAGATTTAAGTATCAATAAAAATATTTATAAAGATATTAAAAATGAAATTAAAAATATTATTAAAAGTACTTTATTGATTTAAATCAATTTAAAGAATTCTTAATGAAATCCTTAAATATCTTTTTTGTATTTGATAAAAAATTGATTTAATAATATTAATGATATTCATTATTATTATGGATTATAAAAAACTATCAGATGATGAATTAATAGAATTATGCAAAGAAAAAAGCATTGATTATTCTAATTCTAAAACTAAAAAGAATTATGCAAGAACTACTTTAATTTCTAGACTTAATAAATCTGATAAAGATATTATAACTACTGATAAAGAAATTGAAATTATTCAAGATGAAATCGTAAATATTGAATATAAAAATGAAGTCATCTGGACATTATCAGATGAAGACAAGAAAAATAATGATGAATATAAAGAAATTGAAAATAAATTGAGAAGTTGCATTAGATGTTGTCATAATTATTTATATTCAAATGGTTCAATTGTAGGTAATGAAGCATCTAATGATATTATATTATTATTTATATTAAAAGTTTTGAATTATTTATATATTTCTAATAAAGATATTATTATTAATAAAATACAATCTTTAACATCCAATAAAAATTATAATAAATATTTAGAAATTTTAGATAATATTAATAATCTTAAAAAAATTACTGACGGAGATGATATTAATAGTCAGTATGAAGATTATATGGATGATGTTGTAAGAGGTAAATTATTACCTCTGATTTTTACAGAAGATAAAGATTTTATTTTAAATACCAAAAGTGAAGAGAATAATATTATTAAAATTATTACTGAATTTGATAAAATTATTTTAAATGATATTACAATAAAAGCTTTTTCAACTATTAGCATTTATGAATATTTTAATTCTGGATATGAAGGCAAATCTAAAAATAAAAAACTTGGTCAATTCTTTACTCCTAAAAAAGTAATTAATTCTATTTTATATGGATGTCAATTTAAAAATATGGTTGATGAATTTGAAAATCCTTCTATTTATGATCCATGTTGTGGAACTGCCGGTTTATTATGTGTATTATATAATAGTTGTAGTAATATAAATATTGATAATATTTATGGATGTGAAATATCAAAAGATACTATTAAATTTGCTATTGCTTCTTTAATATTATCAACTAATAGTTTATTTGAAAATTTAAATAAAGGCTGTGCATTATCCAATAATAAATATATATTTGATAATAAAAAATTTGATGTTATTTTTACAAATCCTCCATTTGGAACATCATTAAAATATAAAGAATTAAAATCTAAATTTGATAAAAATAAACCTTATAATTTTAATATTAAATTTGAGGATATATATCCATTTGAATGTAATAATGGAGTAAATTTATTTATTATGAATATTATTCATTCATTAAATGATAATGGCATTTGTGCTGTTATTGTCCCTGATGGTGAATTAATTACAAGTAAAGCATTATTTTATATGCGCAAATATATTATTGATAATTGTAAAATGTTAAAAATTATTGCTGTTGAAAGTAAAGCATTTGAATATACACAAATAAAAACAAATGTTCTTATTTTCAAAAAACAAAAAGGAATTGATAATCATAAAAATATTGAATTTATGAAAATTAATAAAAATTGTAATGAAGTTAAATTAATTGCTATTGCAGATTTAGATAAATATTATACATTTGAATTAGAAACTGAAAATAATGATATTATTAATTATGAATTAAATAAAGATATTGAAATTATTAAATTCGGCAAAATGTTTGATTTAATTAAAGGTACTATCCAATCATCAAAAGTTGTTGAAGATATTAATGGTATAACATTGGTTACAGGTGCAAAAGAATTTAAAACAATAAAATTACTTTCTGATAATACTATTATAGCTGGTTCTAATTTATTTATATGTACAAATGGTAATGGTGATAAAATACCTATTAAATTTTATGATAAAGATTGTTATTATAGTTGCTTAATGTCATTATGTAAATTAAAAGAAGAGTTTAATGATAAAATAAATATTAAATATATATATTATTATTTATTAGAAAAACAAACTTATATTGAGGATAAATATCAAAAAGGACTTGC
>Ga0208599_1000173_pt1 | contig 18165 bp, 15 predicted proteins | sample LakMenEpi17Aug12_FD_150706 | JGI IMG/M metagenome (GOLD analysis project Ga0208599, IMG submission 150706) | Freshwater microbial communities from Lake Mendota, WI - 17AUG2012 deep hole epilimnion (SPAdes) | ecosystem: Environmental > Aquatic > Freshwater > Lake > Epilimnion/Euphotic zone ... | reverse complement strand
CTATAAAACCGGGTGCTGCAACGAGTCCTGTTGCATCAATCACTTTTTTAGCATTCCACCCACTCAATTTTCCTATTTGCAAAATTTTACCGCCACTTACTGCGATATCACCATAAAACCACGAGTTTCCTGTGCCATCCAAAATTTTGGCATTTTTAATAAGGATATCAGCCGTTTGGCCAGGCATTTGAGCCTCAACCGAAACAGTTGCAAAAGCAATTAAAAACAGAACCAAAGACAGTTTATTAAGCATATACCTAAATTTATACGGGAAGATAAGTATTCTTTAGGCTCATTTAGGTTGAAAATCTCCACCTGAATAACGTAAATTTGCCCTCCAATAAGAACTGAAATAAGCTATGCTCGATAAGTTAGAAGCCATAAAAGCCCGTTTTGACCAGGTAGGTATTGCCCTTACCAATCCCGAAATTATCAATGACCAAAAACAATTTGGGGCCTACAGTAAGGAGTATCGTTCTTTGGAAAAAATCGTACAGCCTTACGAAGCCTATGTTCGTGTGCTTGCCGATTACAGTTTTGCTAAAGAGAGCCAAAATAGTAGTGATGAAGATATGCGCGAGTTGGCTAAAATGGAATTACCTGATTTAGAAATAAAAAAAGAGGAACTAGAAGCGTTATTAACCAAACTATTAATTCCTAAAGATCCTCAGGACGATAAAAATGCCATTTTGGAAATTAGAGCAGGAACAGGTGGAGACGAAGCCAGTTTGTTTGCTGGTGATTTATTAGGCATGTATTTACGTTACTGTGCTAAAAAAGGTTGGAAAACAGCCGTGGTGAGTGAAAGTGAAGGTACCGTTGGTGGCTACAAAGAAGTGATATTGGAAGTAACCGGCGAAGATGTATATGGTACCCTCAAATTTGAAAGTGGCGTACACCGCGTGCAAAGGGTTCCTAACACAGAAACACAAGGTCGCGTACATACATCCGCTGCAACGGTTGCAGTAATGCCGGAAGCAGAAGAAGTGGATTTTGAATTGAAAGAGAGTGATGTGAAAATGGAAACCGCAAGAAGTGGTGGTGCGGGTGGACAAAACGTAAACAAAGTAGAAACAAAAGTTTTTTTAACGCATATTCCTACTGGCGTTGTAGTGGTTTGTCAAACAGAAAGATCGCAACTTGGTAACCGCGAAAAAGCCATGAATATGCTTCGTACAAAATTATACGAAGAGCAGGTGCGCAAACAAGAAGAAGAAATTTCTACAAGGCGTAAAACACTCGTAAGTACCGGCGATAGAAGTGCTAAAATAAGAACCTACAACTGGCCACAGGGTAGGGTTACAGACCACCGCATTGGTTTAACATCCTACAATTTAGACGCTGTTGTTGGGGGTGAAATTGAAGAATTTATTGAGGCTTTACAAATGGCCGAAAACGCCGAAAAAATGCTCGTACAATAAACTAGTTTTTTGCAATCGACTCTTTTAGCTGTACCTCTTTTTCCCAAGCCCAAGCTGTGCGCATCATATCTTCGATGGTATAATTAATTTTCCATCCTAATTTATTGATGGCTTTTTCATTGTTGGCATAAATAGCCACAATATCTCCAGCCCTGCGCGGGCCAATTTCATAATTTAATGTAGTGCCGCTTACTGCTTCAAAAGTAGTGATGGCTTCAAGTACAGAAATACCATTGCCCGTACCCAAGTTAAATACTTCGCAGGCCTCTGCATTTTTTTCTGCTAATAAATATTGCAAAGCGAGTGTATGTGCACTGGCAATATCACAAACATGAATATAGTCTCTAATACAGCTTCCATCACGCGTAGGATAATCATTACCATACACCATCATTTTTGGAAGTTTACCAATTGCAGTTTGCGTAATAGCTGGTACTAAATTTTGTGGACGACCAATAGGAAGTTCGCCAATCAGTGCAGAAGGGTGTGCACCTACTGGATTAAAATAGCGAAGTAAAATAACGTTGGCACCGCCTGCTGCTGCTATATTTTGAAGTATTTCTTCACCCATTTGTTTGGTAGCACCATATGGTGACTCTGCTTTTTTAACTTCCGAATTTTCGGTAACCGGTGATGCATCTGGATTACCATACACAGTACATGAAGAAGAAAATACAAAATGAGGAATGTCAAATTCTTGGACGCACTTTAAAATATTCACAAGTGATCCAATATTATTTTCATAATAAAATAAAGGTTCTTGTACCGATTCGCCAACGGCCTTATACGCCGCAAAGTGAATGATACCAGCGATGTCAGGGTTTTCCTGAAAAACCGCTAATGTATCATCAAAGTTTTTTAAATCTACTTCGTAATTTTTAATACGGGTACCTGTAATTTTTTCGATTGCTGCAATGGCGTAATTACTAGACCTAGCGTGGTTGTCTATTGAAATGACATCAAAACCATTTGCTAATAAATCTACAATGGTATGAGAACCAATATAACCACAACCACCTGTTACTAAAATTTTTGCCATTTGAGATACGTATTAAGCATGCAAAATAGGCAGAGATCCGGAAAATAGAAAAAGAATTATGCGTTTGTTGCAAGTGTAAATCCAATAGTAGTGCCAATTTCTAATTTACTACGAACATGTATGGTTTGACCATGTGCTTCAATAATATGCTTACAAATAGCAAGCCCAATACCTGCACCACCTGCATCTCTACTTCGTCCTTTATCGGTTCTGTAAAAACGTTCAAAAATGCGGGGTAAATGTTCTTCAGCGATACCAATGCCATCGTCGCTAATTTCGATGAGTACATGGTCTTCGTCGGTTTTGTAAACACTTGCTACAATAGATCCGTCTTGCTTTCCATATTTAGAAGCATTCACCACTAAATTGTTAAGCACTTGTCTAATTTTTTCTTTGTCTGCAAATACAGATGTTTGACCTTCCGATCCTTTTTTGAAACTACAAGTGATATTTTGTTTTGCTGCCTTAATTGATAAAGCGTCAAATACTTCTTTGATGATGTCTTGTATAAAAAAGACTTCCTGATTCAGGGGTTGTTCACCCATTTCAAGCTTTGCTATTTCATCTAAGTCTTTAACCAGATTCACCATCCGGTCTACATTTTTAGACGCATTTTTTAAAAAGCGAACGGCCGTTTCCGGATTTTCAAGTGCCCCATCTAATAGGGTATCTACATAACCCTGAATGGCAAAAATGGGTGTTTTAATTTCGTGTGATAGGTTTTGTAAGAATTCTTTGCGGTAGTTTTCGTTGGTTTTAAGTTGTTCGATTTCGGCACTACGCTGTTCGGCCCATTGTACTACTTCATCCCCCACTTCATCGAGTTCTTTTTTTGGTAAAATATATTTGAAATAGGTTTCTTCTCTTTTTGTTGCCTTTGTTTGATAAATAAGCTTGTAAATGAGTTTGATTTTTCGGTTCACGAAAATTTCAAAAATATAACGGATCAGTAAATAAGACGCAACGCCTGTAGTTAAAAAAGTAACCCCAAAATAATACCAGTTATGATATATGAAGCCAATAGTACTAGAAAAACCAAGCGCTAAAATAGCTGCCGCAAAGGCCGCCAACTGCTGAATGGAAAAGTTTTTCATGCTGCAAATTAAGGTAAATCAAACTTATATCCCACGCCTTTAACGGTGGTAATACAGTCGACCCCTAATTTTTGACGAATTTTTCTGATGTGTACGTCGATTGTTCGATCGCCCACAATCACTTCGTTACCCCAAATTTGCGAGAGTATTTCATTGCGTAAAAAAACGCGTCCTGGTCTAGAAGCCAGTAAATGTAGTAGTTCAAATTCTTTTTTAGCGAGTACTTTTTCGTCTCCGCCAATAGTCACCATAAATTTTATCGTGTCAATGCGCATCGTACCAAACTGCATCACAGAAGAAGCTTCTTTGGTTGATACTCTTCTAAACAAAGCATTGACACGACTTACCAATACTTTTGGAGAAATGGGCTTATTGACATAATCATCTGCACCAATTTCGAGGCCCGTTATTTGTGATGCTTCGTCACTCATGGCTGTTAAAAAAATGATGAGTGTTTCTTTAAAAGCGGTTTGTGCGCGTAATATTTCACAAACTTCGATGCCCGTTTTTTTGGGCATCATAATATCAAGTATCAGTAAATCTGGTTTGATTTTTTTGGCTAGTTCTACGGCCTCATCGCCATTTTTTGCAGTGTGTACTTCGTAGCCTTCTTTTTGTAAATTATAACCTACTATTTCTAAAATATCGGGTTCGTCGTCGGCAATCAATATTTTTTTAAGGGGGGCAGCAGCCATAAGTAAGGTATAATTTAGACAAATTTAATTTTTTTGGTTGGTAAAGCCGTCTTTTAGGAATATTATGTAATTGTTAAGCCTTTTAAGACCGCTTAAACAAAATAAGGCCCTAACTGATTTATAAGGTTGTATTTTTACAAGATTTTAAATGAAAAACAAGGGTAACATATTAAAAGCTGCTTACTTGCAAATAACCCTATTGCTATGTGCAGTGCTTTGTAGTTTGAGCTTGGCGGCGCAAACCAAGGACACATCGGCTACAATGCCCCCCATTCCTACCATCAGACAGTTAAGTCACGATTACATCATTGAAAACGAAAAAGCCCTAATTGGTCAACCATCCATTGCCCAAAATGCATCAGTAAGGAGTCGTTTACAATTTGCAGTTTTTGAAAATAGAAAGTGGATTGAATCTAATACAGCACTGGGTGACAATGAAAAATTTAAATGGTTACGTGGCACCAATAACTTATTATTTGAAGTTCAAACAGCGCTCAAACTCAATAAAATAAAATCGGAAGAAGTTATAACATGCTTTCGTGCTTTTACCGCAGCGATGTATATGAGCGCAAAAGGGCTTAACATGAGCGCTATTATTGAAAATGAAAATATAGCGGTTGGAACAATTTTACTAGCTACCGGCAGCTTCACAGATAACATTGGTTATGCTGCAGCAAGAGACATGCTGGTATTAAAAAAATGTCAAAATAATCCAGTTCAAATTTTACAAATACTAGACAATCAAGGTATTCAAATATCTAGCAATAGATATGCCGATAGTTTACTTATTGCTGCCGCATTTAACAACCCAGAAATGGTATACAATTATGCTGCAGCGCCAACTGCCCTTGGTAAAAAAATACAATCCATTAACCACCCCCTTGTTAAATGGATAGGGAGGTTGGCATATATGAAAACCGGCCGCTATTATTTTGCGTTTTTAGATGAACTCTATATCGGCAAATTAAGTATCGATACCATTACACCACTCATCCCAGAAAATCAATCTGAAAATTATTTTAAACTTTTAGTACATACTAGAATCGAACAAATTCAAAGAAAAAAGGAAGGTAAAGCGCCGGTGTCCGAAGCAGCACTTTTAACAAAGCTAAAAAGCCTCGTAATGGAGCTATATGTCAATGATATCAACGGTTTACATCAAACCGAGGCCGCCACTATTAGGTTTAAAAAACTAAATAATTTAACCCCACAAGAACTCTATTATATTGCTGTACTAGGTGCCAACGAACTCTACACTTCTAGTTTTGTATCAGGTATTTATCCATTAATGATTAAAAAATTGGGTACTCAAAATACAAGTGAATTAATAGCACAGGTACATCAAGATTATTTTAAAAAGTTTATTGCAATAGCGGCAAATTATAACACGCTTCAAAATTTTTTATCGCATATGCCTACCCAGGCAAGTAATGATCTCATGCGCAGTTTTGTACGTGATTTAGATAATGCGCCCACAATCGAAGACGCAGTAGACGTTGCAGATGCTTTTTCGAGTATAACGGATACTAGCATCCAAAATTTATTACTAACTGAAATTAGAAAAAATAAACAGCGTCCGCTCTATGCCTTATTAAATGATTTGTGCACGGCTGTTTTAAATGACAACCAAACAAATGCCAGTTCACATGAATTATTAAATGGCGTCAACATACTTGGAATTAATTCATTAAAAACTAGTCAAGAACAAATAGTGATCAGACAATATTTTTATGGTGATAAAGATGGTCCACAAATATTCAATGCCTTTTTAAATAGCTTTAATAAGCCCGGCTGGAAAACCAATAAACAAAAATATTGGACGAGCGTAAGTAGCACAAATGGCCGCGTATGCATCTATGCAAATACGCCGCTGGATGAAAAAGAGGAACTCGACTTAAAAGCACAAGATAGTTTAACGGCATTTTTAACGGCGGGGCAAATAACGCCAAGTATTATTGTTCACAGAGGTCACAGCTATTATGCAAATCATACCATCGCAGGCATTGACAGCACTGCTAAACTGGTGTTACTTGGGAGTTGTGGCGGGTATCAAAAATTAGCAGCGGTACTAAATAGAGCACCTGAAACGCAGGTTATTGCGAGCAAACAAATAGGTAAAGGTGTGATCAATGCAGCGCTATTAAGTCAGATAGCAGAGACACTTGAAAAAGGAAAAGATTTAAAATGGCGTGACATTTGGAAACAAATGAATGAGCAGCTAAAAGGTGCAGCTAAAACAAGTTTTCAAGACTACATACCCCCCTACAAAAATATTGGACTCATGCTACTAAAAACATATCGTACCCAGTAGTTATTGGTTTACAAAAAAGGGTTGTTTCGTTTTTCATATCCAATGGTCGTTTTAATTCCATGACCCGAATACACAACCGTTTCATCTGGTAGCACCCAAAGTTTTTCGCGTATGCTAGTTAACAGGGTTTCTGCATCACCCCCTGGAAGGTCTGTTCTACCAATACTTCCTCTAAATAAAACGTCGCCGCCTATCAAATCGCCTTGGCCAGGCAGGTAAAAGCAAATACTACCCGGAGAATGACCCGGAGTCAATATCACATCAAGAGCTGTATCCCCAAGTAAAACCTTGTCGCCATCATTTAAAAAATGAATGGGGCCATTATAATTTTGAAAGGGTAAACCCCAGCGTTCACCAGAAACAGGCGCTAGTTCAAGCATTTGAGCCTCATTAGGGTGAATATAAAGCTCCAAACCATAGGTTTCATGTACCCATTTGTTACCAAACACATGATCGAGGTGGCAATGGGTATTGAGGAGTTGAACAGGGGTTAATCCAGTATCTGTTAAGAAATTTTTTAACGTTTCTTGTTCAGCGGGAAAGTAACAACCAGGATCAATTATGATAGCTTTGCCCTCGTCGTTGTATAAAACATAGGTATTTTCTGAAATTGGGCTAAAAGTGAAGGCTTTGATGTGGATCATGCGCGTTTTATGAAAATTTTACAAGGTAATTGACTAATTTTAAAACACTAAAGTTCGGATATGAAATTGAAAAGAATAGGACTAATTTTTATCATGAGTAGTTTGGCTGTTTTTAGCCAGGCACAGGTCAATGCTGTTGAGTTTGGTAAAAATAGAGTACAATATAAAAAATTGGTGTGGAAGTTTCATCAATCACCCAATTTTAATACCTATACTTCACAAGGTGGCGTAGAACTTGGCAAGTTTGTGGCACAGGTGGCAGAGCAGGAATTAGGCGGTATCGAAAATTTTGTAGAATATTCATTACAACGAAGGGCCAATATCATCGTGTATAGTAATTATGAAGATTACAAGAGTAGCAATATTGGGCTTGGATCAGATTGGCAAAGTGCAGGTGGTTTAACCAAACTTGTAAACAATAAAATTGTAGTATACTTTGATGGCAACCATAATAATTTGAAAAAACAAATTAAAGAAGGTATTGCAAAAGTATTATCAGACAATATATTATTTGGCGAAGACATTGGAGAATTTGCAAGCAATCAAGCGCTACTTGATTTACCTAAGTGGATGCTAGATGGGTATGTAATGTATGCTGCCGAAAACTGGAGTGTAGAAAAAGACGACGCGCTTAAAAGTGCTATGTTAAGTGGCAGGTACAACACTTTTTATCAATTTGCGTTTGACAAGCCAACACTTGCGGGTCATGCTTTTTGGCATTACATAGGTGTAAAGTATAGAAAAGAAAACATAACATACCTACTCTATTTAGCTCGGATTTATAAAAACTTAAACAGCGCTTTCTTAAAAGTTTGTAAAAAGAAATTTAAAGAAGTATTATCTGAATTCATGGAATATGAACAGGATAAATATGCAAAAGATATTCGTCAAAGAAAGAATTCACCAAAAGGTCAATTAAATATTTCGGAAGACGTCTCTAAAAAAGATTATTTCAGGTTTCAGGCCAATCCAAATCCAAAAAGCAACAATTATGCAGTTGTAGAATTTAACAGAGGTATTTACAGTGTTAAGCTCATGGAAAATTTTTATGATGGACGTGTGCTGTTAAAATCGGGGGTTCGAACCAACCAAGGGGATATCAACCCGAACTATCCAATTATGGCTTGGGATAACAAAGGCACTAAATTACTCGTGATTTATTCGGAAGAGAATTCGATAAAAATGTTTGTTTACGACGTGGTTACCCGCATCAAAAGATTCAAACAAAAAATTGCAGGGATCGATCAAATTTTAGATGCATCGTTTATGCTAGATGGCAATAACGTAGTAATGAGTGCGGCGAACAAAGGCCACACAGACATCTATACCTATAAAATTGAAGAAAATCAGTTAACACAATTTACAGACGATGTATACGACGATTTACATCCAAGTTTTGTTTCTTTTCCGAATAAATCAGGCATCTTATTTTCATCGAATAGGCCAAGTCCTTACGCACCAAGCGCAGATACCGCCATACCTAGCAGGTACCGTTTTAATGTATTTATGGTGGACTATTTAAATAGTAGCAAAAACAAACAAATTACACAGCTAACCAATTTAAAATACGGAAATGCCAGCTATCCAATGGGATACAATACCAACCACTTTACCTTTGTAGCTGATGAAAATGGTGTAGGTAATAGATGGGCTGGATTTTTTGCAACGCAAAGAAATGGACTTGATACACTCTATCATATTGGTGATGATATGCTTCGAAATGCATCACCAAAAGAAATTGACTCTACCCTAAATGCATGGCAAAGAGAAAAGCCAGATAGCATCAGTTATTTTCAAGTATACAAAGACTCTACCTACACTTTTCCAATTACCAATTACCAAAGTTCATTATTGGAAACCAGAATTGCTGGCGACAAGGGACAGGTAAGCGAAGTTAGACGTGAAGGCGATTATAAATTTTTATACAAATTACGTGTAGACTCAATTGCACTTAAAAAGAGAAACCTCAATATTAGGCCCACTACTTTCATGAAAAAAGTAATGGACGACTTAAGAGCCGAGGAAGGTAATGCAATCGTGTATAAAAAATCAAAGGATACTTCTGCAAAGGCCAATCTTTTTCAATCAGAATTTTCGGATGAACCCACAGATAGCTTTTCTGTAAAAAGAGCTGACCTATTAACTGCAAAAGCAAAAAATATTTTAAGCGATTCCAAGCTTTTTGATTATCGACTTAAATTTAGTAGTGATTATATATTAAGTGGCTTTTCAAATAATTTATTACTCAATAGATACCAGCCCTATGCAGGCGGCGCGGGCCCTATTCAACTAAACAACGGAAACAATTTCAACTTTAATTTAAAAATTGGTACCTCTGATTTACTAGAGGATCAAAAATTTATGGGTGGTATTCGTTTTGGTACCGACTTAAAAGACAAGGATATTATTTTTAGCTACCAAAATTTTAAAAAGAGATTGGATTGGGGCTTTACGTATTATAGAAGTAATGTAACCAACTACTTTAATACGCCTTTCACCAATATGCTAATTACCAATTTATACCAAGGTAATGTTGCGTATCCTTTTAATGAAGTAAAAAGTTTACGCGCTACTTTTGGACTTCGCATAGATAGGGGTATTTTAAAATCTTACGACAACAGCGTAGGCTATCCTGATCCAGGTGCACTTGCCTACCCAGATACAGTTAGTAAGTTTATGGTATCACGCATCGAGTATGTACATGATAACACCATCAATCCAACACAAAATATTTGGAATGGCCTTCGTTATAAAGTGTTTTTTGATATCAATATGCCAAGCCTTAAAACAGAAATGAACAATGGTAAGGCTACGCTTAACCTAGGTTTTGACGCACGCTACTACTACAAAATTTATAGAAACTTTATTTGGGCTGGTAGAGCTGCCGCAGATTTTTCGTGGGGCGGACAAAAAATTATTTACTACCTAGGGGGTGTTGATAGTTGGATCAATCCAAAGTTTAATGGCCAAAATTTCCCTGCACAGGATCAGAGCTATGCGTTCCAATCTTTGGCTGTAAATATGAGAGGCTACCAACAAAATATTGCAAACGGTAACAATGCTTTTGTGATCAATTCTGAATTTAGACTTCCGCTTTTTGCAACTATTTTTAATAGACCTATCAACAATGCCTTTTTACGTAATTTTCAAATCACACAATTTTTAGATTTAGGTACTGCTTGGAATGGTAAATACAACGGTATTAAACGTCCAGGTGATGTGATTGTTGATATCAACTCGCCAGTGGTTGTAAAATTGGATGCTGGAGGACTTGGCCCTTTTGCAGGTGGTTACGGATTTGGTGTTAGAAGTACATTACTTGGCTACTTTATGAAGCTAGACGCAGCTTGGCCAATGAAAGGCGTATTTAAAGGAAAACCTATCTATTACTTCTCTTTAGGATTTGACTTTTAACACTTTGGTATTGTAATACCTACAGTTTGCTTGCAGCCCACAGCTGTCACATTTTGGGGTCCGTGCCAGACATGTATACCTGCCGTGTAAAATAAACCAGTGGTGTGCTTTATGTACTAGCTCTGAAGGGATATTTTTAATCAATTCTTTTTCTACGGCGAGTGGCGTACTTGCTTTTTGTGCCACCAGTCCCAGTCTTTTACTCACCCTAAATACATGGGTATCTACAGCCATATTAGGCTGCTGATCTATCACACTCGTAATCACATTAGCCGTTTTACGACCTACGCCAGGAAGCTCAACAAGTTCGTCTACCGTCATGGGTACTTCACCACCAAATTTAGACAGTAGCAAACCTGCCATGCCAATTAAATGTTTAGACTTATTACTCGGATAGGAAATGCTTTTGATGAGGGCAAACATATCGTCAAAACTCGCCTTTGCCATTTTTTGTGGCGTCGGAAATTTTGCGAAAATAGAAGGGGTTGTAAGATTTACGCGTTTATCGGTGCACTGCGCAGATAAAATTACTGCCACGAGTAATTCAAAAGGATTATTGTACAAAAGCTCGGTTTCGGCAATAGGAACTTGTGCTTCAAAATAAGCTATGACACCGGCGTATCTTTCTTTTTTAGTCATGAAATAAACTAATCCGCTGCCTTTTGAGAATAATTTTTGATTTCTTTTAAAGAGAAAAGTGAAGGTCTTTTAAGTTCTAATGCATTTAACTGGGCAATGGAACGGCGAAGGGTTTTTAACTGTTCTTCGAGTGCGTAAGAACCTTCTTCTAAAGCAGTATGGATAGCATCAGAAGTAGCTTTGGGGCACTCCTTATATAGGTACAACAATAAATCTTCTTCTTTAAACGGTTCCATACCCCTTATAAACGAGATAGGGCCTGCTTTATTTTGTGGTAGCCAAAGAATCTTCAATAATGTAAACGTCTTCTCCGTCACGCTTCATGAGGTAACGCTCACGGGCAAATTTTTCGAGGGCCGCAGGGTCATTTTGCAAATCGGTAAGCTCGGCTTTGGCTTTTTCAATTTGTTCTTCGTAGTATCTTTTTTTTGTTTCCAGCTTGTCCAATTCTCCCATCGTTTCCTTTTGCTGAAAATAATTGCGTTGATCAAAAAATAACATCCATACAATAAAAAATAAACCTGCGAGGAGGTATTTATTGGTAAGTATGGATGTTACTTTTTTCACAATCAAAATTTTATTTAGTGCCGAACTTAATTTTTCCTTTAGGATAAATTGCAGTTGATCCAAGCATTTCTTCAATACGAATTAACTGATTGTACTTTGCAATACGATCGGTTCTTGAAGCAGAACCTGTTTTAATTTGACCACAGTTTAAAGCTACTGCTAAATCAGCAATGGTTGTATCTTCTGTTTCGCCACTTCTATGACTCATTACGGTATTGTAGCCATTGTGTTGTGCAAGGGTAACCGCATTGATCGTTTCAGTTAAAGTACCAATCTGATTTACTTTTACTAATAATCCGTTGGCAATTTTTTTATCGATACCCATTTGTAAACGGTCTACATTGGTAACAAATAAATCGTCACCTACTAATTGACATTTGCTGCCAACCGCTTGGGTTAGAGCTTTCCAGCCATTCCAATCGTCTTCTGCCATACCATCTTCGATAGAAGCAATTGGATATTGCTTTACCCATTTTTCCCAGTACTTCACAAGCTCATCGCTGCTCATTACTTTACCATCACTCTTATGGAAAACATATTTCTTTTTCTTAGCATCCCATAATTCACTGTTTGCAGCGTCCATGGCAATCATAATTTGAGAACCTGTTTTATAACCTGCTGCACTGATCGCAGATAATACGGTTTCAATTGCTTCTTCGTTGCTTTGAATGTTTGGCGCAAATCCACCCTCATCGCCAACGTTGGTGCTATATCCTTTTTTCTTTAACACAGATTTTAATGTGTGGAAAATTTCAACGCCCCATCTTAAGCCTTCGCTAAAAGATGAAGCACCTACAGGCATGATCATGAATTCTTGGAAATCAATTTTGTTATCAGCGTGTGCACCACCATTTAAAATATTCATCATTGGGATCGGCAATGTTTTTGCATTGGTACCGCCAATATATCTGAAGAGTGGAAGTGCCGCTTCTTCTGCTGCTGCTTTTGCAACAGCCATACTAACAGCTAACATAGCGTTAGCACCTAGCTTACTTTTGTTTGCTGTACCGTCAAGTGCAATAAGCGCTTCGTCGATTGCTGCTTGTTGTGTAATATCAAATCCAACAATGGCATCAGATATTAATGTATTTACATTTTTTACTGCTTTTAATACACCCTTGCCTACATATTTTTTCTTGTCGTTGTCACGAAGCTCTACTGCTTCATGAATACCAGTGCTTGCGCCACTTGGTACTGCCGCGCGTCCCATAGCGCCATCATCTGTTAATACGTCAACTTCTACGGTAGGATTGCCTCGACTATCTAAAATTTGACGGGCATGTACTTCAATAATGTAACTCATATTCGATTGCTTATTTTATGATTAATTAGTTGGGTATTGAGGGTGCAATTTAAGTAATTATGGGCGTTTCTAAGCCACTTGTTAGGGACCTAAATACAGATTCTAGACTTTGACTCTTATTGTGAAGCAGATTGGATAAAGAATCGTTGGCCACAATTTGACCTTTTGATAAAATTAGAGCGCGCTCACAAATGGCTTCTACTTCTTGGAGTATATGTGACGAAAAAAGCACTGTTTTAACGGCACCCTGCGCCTGTATTACGTTTCTGATTTCAATAATTTGGTTGGGATCCAGGCCTGATGTAGGCTCGTCTAACAATAACACCTGTGGGTTATGTATAAGCGCTGCGGCTAGTCCTACCCGCTGTTTGTAGCCTTTTGAAAGCTGTCCAATTTTTTTATGTGACTCGTTCCCTAGGCCGGTAAGTTCAATACAGTTTGACACGGCATTTGATACCTCCGCGAGCGTATGTGCTTTTCCGATAAAAGAAAGGTATTCTTTCACGTACATATCAAAATAAAGCGGGTTTGCTTCTGCTAAATAGCCAATATTTTTTTTAGCATTAATTGGATCTTTGACAACATCGATTCCATGAACCAAAATCGAACCAGCATCTGGCGTTAAATAGCCTGCTATCATTTTTAAAGTGGTGCTTTTGCCAGCTCCGTTTGGGCCTAAAAAACCTACCACCGAACCTTCAGCCACAGAAAAGCTAATAGATTGAACCGCTTTTTGCGTACCGTAGTTTTTACTTACCTCTTTTACCTCGATAGACATATTACAAAGATATCAATTCCTTTATGAGCGGGCCACTTCAATTTCCTAAACAAACGATAAAATCAATGATTGTATTCTCCTTTGATGGCATAAAATCCAAAAATACTCATACCAATGGCAATTGGAATAAATATCACTACAAAAACGCCCCATTGTATCACTGTATCGATGCCGGGCTTGGTAGCAATTTCATGCGCCGCCGCGCGCACAATAAAATAAATGCTTGCTGGACCTAATAATAACCAAATGATGCCAGCTAGTTTTTTTATTTGATTCATGACAAGTATTTTAATCGTGTTTGGTATTAATTTTTGAGTCGAGATACAATGTTCCAATAATTACAGAAACAGCTGCAACAATAATGGGATACTGTAATCCCGCTAGTGCATCTGCTGTATACATAGTGGTAAGTAGTGTTGCAATAAAAGGTGTTAGGCCGCCAAACACACCATTACCGATATGATACGGTAACGACATGGAGGTGTACCTAATTTTTGTAGGAAATAATTCAACTAAAAATGCAGCGATAGGGCCGTATACCATCGTCACATAAACGATCATAATAAATACAATTAAAACCATCTTCCAATACACACCATTAGCTAGTACTTTACTTATTTTAACAACCGGTTTTACAGTTGTTTTTGCGGAGTTCGCATATAAAGTATCGGTGGTGGTGGTAGTAACTATCGTGCCATCTGTGTATGATTTTGTTGCTTGTGCTGTACGTATAAAATTCCCTGAATTTGGAATAGAAACAGAATTAATTTTTGAAGTAGCTTCCGCTACCACTTCTGTTTTTGTGGCGGTATCAGAAAGGTCTAAAAGGCCTTTAAACAAAGGCTTATAGGTAATAACGGCAAGAAACATACCGGCTAGCATAATCCATTTTCGACCTATTTTATCACTCCAAGAACCAAACACTACAAATAGTGGCGTGCCAAATAAAATAGCCCAAATTAAAATGGTTCGTGACTGATCAAAATCTATTTTACAAACATTTTCAATAAATGATTGCGCGTAAAATTGACCGGTATACCATACCACACCCTGACCCATGGTTGCACCAAAAAGTGCGAGTAACACCATCTTTAAATTTTCTTTATTTCCAAAACTTTCCTTTAAAGGATTTACAGAAATAGCACCCTCCGATTTTAATTTAGAAAACAGCGGCGACTCCTGCATTTTTAAACGGATATAAATAGAAACGCCTACAAGTACAATAGAAAATAAAAATGGAATACGCCAACCCCATGCATTAAATTTTGCAATCGAAACAGCAGGGTCAATATCTAAACTATGGCGCGTAAATAAAATCACACTCAATGAAACAAATAAACCGAGCGTTGCCGTTGTTTGAATCCATGAAGTATAATAACCTCTCCTGCCAGCTGGTGCATGCTCTGCCACATAGGTTGCAGCACCACCATATTCGCCGCCAAGTGCGAGGCCCTGCAACAAACGAAGCGTTAATACAATAATGGGCGCGGCAAAACCAATAGACTCATAACTAGGCACAAGCCCAATGGCAAAGGTAGAACCCCCCATTAAAACAAGGGTTAATAAAAAAGTATATTTACGACCCACTAAATCACCAAGCCTTCCAAATACAAGTGCTCCAAAAGGTCTTACAATAAAACCGGCTGCAAATGTGGCAAGGGTAGAAAGTAGCGCCGCCGTAGGGTTTGTTTTAGGAAAAAATTGACCGGCAATAACGGTGGCTAGGCTTCCAAAAATGTAAAAATCGTACCACTCAATTAATGTACCAAGTGATGAAGCCGTAATAACCTGCCAAATTTTATTTTCTTTTTTCATGGTTGGCGCAAATTGTTGCAACAACTTACGTTATTGAATGGATTTTACCAATTTTTTGAGGCGTATTCACGAACAACTGTTCATTAAAACTTTGCCTAATAAATGAATGATAAAATAGTTAGTACCGTATATTTATACCCTCAAACAACGAGCCATGACCTATCCTTATCAGCTAACTAGCTTTGATGCCTATAAAGAAGCGTATAAAAAAAGTATTGAGGACCCCGCTGCATTTTGGAGTGATGTTGCCAATCATTTTACATGGCGTAAAAAATGGGATACGGCGCTCGAATGGAATTTTAAAGAGCCAAAAGTAGAATGGTTTAAAGGCGGTAAATTAAATATTACCGAAAACTGTTTGGATAGACATATTCCTACCAAAGGACATTTACCTGCCATGATTTGGGAGCCCAATGCACCCGACGAAGCGGGTCGTGTACTCACGTATAGTAAACTCCTTGAAAAAGTTTGTCAATTTGCGCAAGTACTTAAAAACAATGGCGTACAAAAAGGAGACCGTGTATGTATTTACATGGGTATGATTCCAGAACTTGCTATTGCGGTGCTTGCCTGTGCACGTATTGGCGCCATTCACTCTGTGGTGTTTGGTGGATTTTCCGCACAAAGTATTGCAGACCGTTTACTAGACGCGAACGCGACCTATATTGTTACTTGTGATGGTGCATTTAGAGGCGCCAAAGACATCCCTTTAAAATCCGTAATTGATGACGCGCTCATTGGCAACAAAACCGTTAAACGTGTGATTGTTGCAACCCGCACACGCACGCCGGTTTCTATGATTAAAGGACGCGACTTGTGGTGGGAAGATGAAATGAAACAAGTGGAAGAAAAAGGAATCACTTTTATTGAAGCCGAAGAAATGGACGCCGAAGATCCACTCTTTATTTTATACACTTCTGGTTCTACCGGAAAACCAAAAGGTGTGGTACACACTTGTGGTGGTTATATGGTTTTTACCAACTACACTTTTGTAAATGTATTTCAGTACAAGCCAGGTCAAATACATTTTTGCACCGCAGACATTGGATGGATTACTGGACACAGTTATATAGTTTACGGACCATTAAGCGCCGGTGCTACCACCTTATTATTTGAAGGCATTCCTACCTGGCCTGACGCTGGAAGATTTTGGGATGTAATAGATAAATACAAAGTCAATATTTTATATACGGCGCCTACTGCTATTAGATCTTTAATGGGATTTGGTTTAGGCCCATTACAAGGAAAAAATTTATCTTCTTTAGAAGTATTAGGCACCGTTGGTGAACCCATCAACGAAGAAGCATGGCACTGGTATGATCAAAACGTAGGCAAGGGCCGCTGCCCTATTGTAGACACTTGGTGGCAAACAGAAACTGGTGGTTGTTTGATTTCAAATTTAGCCGGCATAACACCTTCAAAGCCAAGCTGGGCAACACTTCCCATGCCAGGCCTCGAAATGGTACTAGTAGATGAAAATGGTAAAGAAGTAGTTGCAGAAGGAGATGAAACGATTTCTGGAAACCTATGTATCAAATCGCCGTGGCCATCTATTTTACGCACTACTTATGGCGATCATGAGCGTTGCAGAACCAACTATTTTGCTACCTACGAGAACATGTATTTTACGGGTGATGGTGCATTAAAAGATAAGGATGGATTTTTTAGAATTACCGGTAGAGTAGATGACGTATTAAATGTAAGTGGTCATAGAATTGGAACTGCCGAAGTTGAAAATGCAATTAACATGCACGCAGGTGTAGTAGAAAGTGCAGTAGTAGGTTATCCGCACGATATTAAAGGACAAGGTATTTATGCCTATGTTATTTATAGTGGTTCGCATGCACAAGACACACACGGTACTGGTGAACTGGTAAGAAAAGATATTTTACAAACTGTTACGCGCATTATTGGAGCAATAGCAAAGCCAGATAAAATTCAATTTGTGTCGGGGCTTCCAAAAACAAGAAGTGGAAAAATTATGCGCCGAATACTGCGCAAAATTGCAGAGGGTGAAACAGAAAATTTAGGCGACACAAGTACACTATTAGACCCTGCTGTTGTAGACGAAATTAAAAACGGAAAATTATAGCATCATTTTTAAGGAGGCGCCGGACCAGTCTGGAAACAAATTACCGTTTGTTTTTAGCTGCAAATGATTTTCTGCAACCGCACTAAACACAGCTCTAAAATCTGTGGTTACAGGCAGGTCTCTACCGTCTTCTAAATTGTTTTTTGCAAGACTACCCATGTTACTATATACTTTTCCGCCAGCTACATCATTGCCTAAAACAAATAAGCAGCTTGCTCTACCATGATCCGTTCCGCCCGTTCCATTTTGTGCAACGGTACGGCCAAACTCGGTCATAGTCATAAGTGTTACTTCACTTTGACGTTCACCAAGGTCTTGCCAAAACGCAGCAATGCTGTCTGAAAAATCTTTTA
>Ga0208599_1000169_pt1 | contig 18343 bp, 26 predicted proteins | sample LakMenEpi17Aug12_FD_150706 | JGI IMG/M metagenome (GOLD analysis project Ga0208599, IMG submission 150706) | Freshwater microbial communities from Lake Mendota, WI - 17AUG2012 deep hole epilimnion (SPAdes) | ecosystem: Environmental > Aquatic > Freshwater > Lake > Epilimnion/Euphotic zone ... | reverse complement strand
TATAATAAAGTTAAGAATAATAATTTAGATCCTGAAATAGAATTAGATATAACTTTAAATGATAAATTAATATTTATAGCTATTATTTATTCTATAAGATTTACTTCATTATTATTTTGTGAATATTTAATAAAAAATAATAAAATAACAGATATTAATAAATCATTATTTTATTATTTAATATTTTATTATGTAATATTTGGAAGTTTATTATTAATAATAAATATTGATACATTTAAATTGCGAATATTAATTAATTATATGAATTTACATATAAATACAACAAATATATGGATGCATTTAATATTAATGGGTTGTTTTGTATATTTAATATATTTATTAGTATTAAATATATTAGGAGAAGAAAAAGCACCAATAGAATTAGGAGATCACGAAAAAATAAAACTTAAATATAAATTAGATTTATTAACAATAATAATATATGTATTTATTTGCATATTAATATTTATAATTTAGATTGGAAATATATTAAAAATTATAGATAATTGATAATTTAAATTATAAATTTTACTATCAATAAATTGTTCAATTTTAGTATTATTTTTATAAATATATATATTATTTTCTTTATCTTTATTTATAATATTATTATCAATTGTAATATTATTATTTAAAAATATTTTAACTTTATCATTAATATTAAAATAATCTGGATTAGAAATTTTAATTTTATATGTATTATTAATTTCTAAAATCTCAAGAATATTAATATAATAATTTTTTAAATTAAGATAATTATTTGTATGATCATATAAATTAATTTTCCATTGAGATGAACTTATATTAACATTAATATAATTATTATTAACAGGTTTCCAAATATCCCATATTGGTCCAATAATATCTGGTATAAATGTATAAGTTATATTTGATTGCTGTTCATCCATTATACCAATAATGATATAAGGAGTTATATTTTTAATAATGGATGGTATGCATAAATGAGATGGATATATTTTATGATTTGTATATTTATTAGTAATTAATAAAGTATTTTTAAAAGTATTTATAATAAATGAACGACCATTATTATTTGCCAAATTATCATATTTGATATATTTAATATTTGCAGTTGATGATATTTTTAAGTTATCAGTATCATCAAAATTATTTATATTAGCACCATTATCATTAACATTGCTAATCATACTAGACCGAATATTTTGTAATTCGACAATTTTATTTTGAATATTATCGTTATTATTTGCAGTAAAAATAATATCTTCATTAATTTTTTTTAAAACAAGTTTATTTAAATCATTAATATTATCATTATCATTTATATTATTAAATACTTGAAAATAGAATGTATTAAATTTATCAATAGAATATTCATTTAATTTATGTTTATCTTTGATCATTTTTAAACAAATATCATAAAGTTTTTTTTCATTATTCATAGTATTTTTATATAATTTAATTATTTAATTATTTTTTAAGTATTGTATTTGAATTAGGTCTAAAAAATCTAAATCTTAATAATTTCATAACATCGTCATTCATCTTTTTAAAATTAATTACAGTTTTAAATGATGCTGTTTCTGGATTTAAATTTAATAATGATAACCATCTTGTTTGAAATGCAATAGAAAAAATACCACATTCAGTATTTGTATTTTGATGTGCAATATCACTAACATTAATATTAAAATGCTTATGAGGATAAATAATATTCATTTGTTTTTGAATATCTATAAAAACGGGTTTAAGTAATTTTGGTATAGGTCTTTTAACACTATCATAATAATATGCACCATACGATTTAAGAGATGGATCTAATACAAAAAAACTGGAGGTCCAATGTGTTCCTGGTTCATCAAATTTGCATAAATTTGTAACAAAACCAAAATATTTATTATTAGAATTAATAATATTTTTCATATTAATATTACAATTTTGATAATATTTGCAAACACCACTTGCTGTTTTTGTTCTAAAATCAATAGTAAAAACACCATGAAATTTATAATGTAATTTTTTATAATTTTCATATTGAGTTAGAACATTATCAATATCATAATTTGATAACCATTCTGTTTTATTATTAATCCATTCAATAGGTTGAGCAGGTCTTAATTCTTTTTTTTCAATTTCTTTCATAATTTTAGTTATTTTAGGATTTTTATTATTATTTAACATTTTGATAATATCAATCCAAGCCCAATAATTATCATCATTATTTTTTGTATATTTGCATAATTTAACTTTAATTTTATCATATAATTTTTTATTATTATCAGTATTATTTGAATTAGTAAAATTAATAATAATTTTTTCATTTGGATTTAAATGGTTCCATGCTAATGCTACTTTCAATAATGAATCAAAACTATAACAAAATGATTTATTTTCAGCAGTTGGACTACAAAATGACATCAAGTTCTAAATAATAAGTATAATAAAAAAATGATGATTGAATATTTATAATTTAAAAATATAAATAAATAATAATATATATGGCACAAGAGAAATTTAAATCTTTCATTTTAAAACATAAAATTGAAAAAGGCAAACCATACACAAATACAAGTATAGGTAATCCTAAAATAGCTCTATATATTGATAATGATGAATATGAAGATTTTTTGAATATATATTCATTAGCAATTGCAAGTGGTTCAATATTACATTATACAGAAAAACCAATAGAACCAAGTCCATTAAGAGTTGATTTAGATTTTAGATTTTCAATGTTAATTAATGAAAATGGTGTAACATATTTACAACGTATTTATACTGATAATCATATAACTAAAATTATGAATAATTATTTTAAGATAATAAATACTTATTTAGATGTAGATATTAGTTCTAATATTGGTTATGTAATGGAAAAACCTCATCCAACTGAATTTAGAAATAAAATCAAAGATGGTTTGCATATAATTTTTCCACATATTATAATTGATAATAATACGCAGCATTTTATTAGAAAAAAAATTTTAGATATTGCATCTGAAATTTTTGCAGAATTATATTTATGTAATGAATATGAAGATGTTATTGATAAGGCAATTATAAATGCTAATTGTTGGCAAATGTATGGTAGTAAAAAACCAGACTCAGAAGCATATAGAGTTACAAAAATTTATAATTATAAAGACGGAAAAACAATTTTGAATGATTATACACCAAAAGCAACAGATGAAATATCATATATTAAATTATTTTCAATGAGATATATTACAAAAGAACCAACAAAAATTAATGAAAATTTTATTGGCGAAGTCGAAGAATATATCAGACATATCTTGCCTGCAATTGATAAGAAATTAAAAGAAAAATTAGAAAGTAATATTCTATTAAAAAAAGAAATAAATTTAATTAAAAATCATACAAATGATGATGATTATATTTTAGCAAGAGAATTAATTACTGAATGTTTATCGTCAGCTCGCGCAGAAAGATATAATGATTGGATAAATTTAGGATGGGTATTACGAAATATTGATTATAGATTATTAGCACAATGGGTAGAATTTTCAAAAATAGCAAGTAATTATGTTGAAGGTCAATGTCAGAGTTTGTGGGACAGAATGCGAAAAGATCATTTAGGAATGGGAACATTAAGATGGTGGGCTAAAAGTGATAATCCTCAGCGATATAAAGAAATTATTGATAATTCGGTAATACCTTTAATTGATATTGCGATAGGTTCTGAAGGAGCTCATTATGACGTTGCAAAATTAGTTCAAGTTATATATAAAGGTGAATATAAAGCGGTTAGTAAAGATACGTGGTATAAATATGATAGAGATTGTCATTCTTGGATAAAAACACGAGAAGGTTTAAATTTGCGCAAATCATTAAGTGAAGAAATTTGCCGTAAATTCTTAGATAGAGCAATGTATTATAATAGTATTAGTAATAATAGTTCATATGATCAGTCTCAACAATCAATGTTTGGAAAAAGAGGAACTGACGCAATGAAAATAGCACAAAAACTAAAACAGACATCTTATAAAGATAGTATTATGAAAGAATGTAAATGTTTATTTATAGATGAAAAATTTGAAGAATTATTAGATTGTAGAGCACATTTAATTGGTTTTAAGAATGGTGTATATGATATGAAGATGCATATATTCAGAGATGGAATGCCTGATGATTATATATCATTATCGACTAATAAAAATTATGTACCATATTCAATTGATTATCCAGAAATAGCAGATATTAATGATTTCTTTGAAAAAGTATTTACAAATGCTAATCTTCGAAATTATGTTTTAGATATTTTAGCTTGTGTTATTGATGGTTCTATTGCACAAGAAAGATTTTATATATTTACAGGTCAAGGAAGTAATGGTAAAAGTCGATTGTTAGATTTAATTCAAAAAACAGTAGGTGATTATTATGCGACATTGCCTATTGCATTATTAACTCAAAAACGCGCAGCATCTAATTCTGCACAGGGTGAAATTGAAAGAACAAAAGGACGACGATTTGCAGTATTACAGGAGCCAAATGAAAATGATAAAATTAATGTTGGATATATGAAAGAATTATCAGGAAATGATAGAATTTTAACAAGAGGATTATATAAAGAACCTTATGAATTTAAACCACAATTTAAGATGATTTTAGCGTGTAATGAATTACCAGAAATCCCATCAAATGATGGTGGTGTTTGGAGACGATTGAGAGTTATTGAATTTTCATCTCGTTTCTGTGAAAATCCAGATCCAGAAAAACCAAATGAATTTGCTATGGATTTAGAATTATCTGAAAAATTTGAAAGATATTCTGATTATTTCTTATCAATGTTAATAGAAAGGCATAAAAATATTAATCCTAATAAAATTATTGAACCTCGTGAAGTAATTAATGCAACTCAGAAATACAAGGATAATAATGATATTATTGGACAATATGTTAATGATAGAATAGTATCAGATGCTACATCAAAAGATAAGATTGGACTTATGGAAGTATTTAATGATTTCAGAATGTGGAGTGTTGATAATGTTTCTAAGGGTAAGAAACAACCTGATAGAACTCAATTAAGATCATATATTGAAAAGATTTATGGAATTTATACTCAAAAAGATGGATGGAAAGGATTTAAATTCAAACCAGTTGCTTAAATAAGTAAAATAAGCCAGTGAATTTCATTAAATTTATTTATATAAATAATTTTATATTTTTTGTTATTATAATTAATAATAATTGAATTATTATTAATATCTGAATGTATTGGAAATTCTTCGCTTAATAATTTAATATAACTATTACCACAACGTAGATAATCACCATAATTGCCAAAAAAATAATTATTATTTAATTGAAGTTCATTATTTTTAATAATATTTATAATTTCTTGTATAAACATTATTAATTTATAATAAATGTATTTTTTTAAATATTAAATATAATTATGTTCCAATAAATATCATTATTATCAATTGTAAATTTAATATTAAATGAAAAGTTATTATAATTAATAATAACTTCTGAATTATTAATATTTTCAACAATATTAAATTTATCTTTAAATATATTAATATAAATATCACCTATATTATTAAAATCATTAATATTACCTTTAAAATTATAATCACATTTAATTATTTGATTATTATTATCAATATATGTTTTATCTTTTATAAAATCGATGATATTATTGATAGTCATAGAATTAATATTATAATTTGACATTTATTATAAAAAATTAAAAAAGAAAAAAATCATTTTTTATTTACATTTAATAAATATAGCAGGATTTTCAGATAATGTCATCCAATCAATTTTATCAATATTTTTTGAAAGAAGTTCAATTGCAGCAGGATTTCCTGAAAGTAAAGACCAATTAATCTTCTCCTGATTTTTTAGGAGAAGTTCAATAGCGTTTCTATTTTCCGAAAGTAAATCCCAATTTACTTTATTAAGATATTTTGAAATAAATTCGATAGAATTTGGATTAATTGAAATATGATCCCAGTTAATCTTTTTAAAATTCTTTGAAAGATATTCAATAGCACTTGGATTGCTTGATAATAGGTCCCAATTAATCTTTTTTTTATGTTCGATAATAAGATCCATTGCATTCTCATTCAATGATAAATAATCCCAATAAATGTCTTTAACATTCATTGATAAAAATTCTACAGCTGCTGGATTGCTTGACATCAATGTCCAATTAATCTTAGTTTTATTATCTTTAAGAAGTTGAATAGCATTTGGATTACCTGATAAATAAGTCCAATTAATTTTATTAGGATTTTCCCTTAAATATGAAATAACTTTTGGATTTTGGTTAGACGAGAAATAACTCCAATTAATTTTTTCAGGATTTTCAATTAGAAGTTCAAATGCATTTGGATTACCTGAGAGAGCAGTCCAATTAATCTTTTTAGGATATTTTTTTAAAAGATCAATAGCATTATTATTTCTAGAAAGTAAATCCCAATCCAATTTATCAATATTAATCCAATCCAATAATTCGTATCTTGATGTAGATAAAGACATTATAAATTATTTTTAAAAAAACAAAATCATATTTTTATTTGATTAGTATAATTTCAATAATTTTTTGAATTATTATTTTATCGTCATTATTATAAACCTTCTTAAATATTGATGGATTAGATGATAACCAACACCAATTAATTTTATCAGGATTTTCTTTTAATAATTGACATTTATAATAACTAACTATAATAAAACAAAAAATCATTTTTATCAATCACCGAATAATTCTTCTAAATAATCATAATCCGGATTTTTAAATACTCGTGATGGTTTCATAACTTCTTTAATTAAATCTTCATACATATCTTGATTATTTTCTCTCATCTTCTTATAATCCAATTCAAAGATTGAAGGATTTTCTGAAAACCTTTTCCAATTAATTTTATCTTGGTTTGCTTTTAAAACTTCTATTGCATTTGGATTTAATGATAAATAACACCAATCAATCTTATTTGGATTTTCTTTTAATAGTTCAATAGCGTTATAATTAACTGATAAATAACACCAATTAATTTTATCTTGATTTTCTTTTAATAGTTCTATTGCTTTTGAATTACCTGAAAGTAAATCCCAATGTATTTTATCCTGATTTTCTGTTAAAAGTTCAATTGCATTTTCATTAGATGATAATAAACGCCAATTAATCTTATTATAATTTGCTTTTAAAAGTTCTATATCTTTTGAATGTTCTGATAAATAATACCAATCTATTTTATCTTGATTTGCTTTTAAAAGTTCAATCATCGCATTCTCATTTTTTGACAATATATACCAATCTATTTTATCTTGATTTTCTTTTAAAAGGTCTATCGCATTTGGATTAGATGATAACCAATACCAATCTATTTTATCTTGATTTTCTTTTAAAAGTTCAATTGCATTTGGATTAGATGATAAACGATACCAATTAATCTTATTTTGATTTTCTTTTAAAAGTTCAATAGCATTAGGATTATTTGAAAGTAAAGACCAATCAATCTTATGTTGATTTTCTTTTAAAAGGTCTATTGCATTTTTATTAGATGATAATAATTGCCAGTCAAGCTTACTTTCATCAATCCAATCAAGAAGTTTATAAACAGGTCTATTCATATGAATATAATTTATTAATAAAATACAAAAATCATTTTTTATTTCATTTTATTATAATCTAATTCAAATATTGATGGATTAGATGATAATAATTCTCAATCAATAAGTTTATTTAAACTCATCTTTTTATAATAATAAAACTTAAAAAAACAAAAATCATTTTTTAATAATAATTAATCACCAAATAATTCTTCTAAATAATCATAATCCGGATTTTTAAATACTCGTGATGGTTTCATAACTTCTTTAATTAAATCTTCATACATCTCTTGATTATTTTCTTTCATTTTCTCATAATCCAATTCAAAGATTGCAGGATTTCTTGATAAATTTAACCAATCTATTTTATCTTGTCCTTCATAATGATTATTTTTAAGCAATTCTAATGCATTTATATTTAAAGATAAATAATACCAATCAATTTTATCAGGATTTTCTTTTAGAAGTTCAATTGCATTAGGATTAGTAGATAAGAATGACCAACCAATCTTATTTTTATTTGATATTAAAAGTTCAATTGCATTAAGATTTTCAGATAAATTATGCCAATTAATTTTATCAGGGTTTTATTTTAAAAGTTCAATTGCATTTTCATTAAATGATAATAATTCCCAATCAATTTTATCAGGATTTTCTTTTAAATATTTAATTGCTTTTTTATTTTTTGAAAACCATTTCCAATAAATTTTATCAGGATTTTGTTTTAGAAGTTTAATAGCTTCTTCATTTGTTGATAATAAATCCCAATTAATTTTATCAGGATTTTCTTGTAATAGTTCAATTGCAGCAGGATTTTTTGATAAACTATCCCAGTCAATTTTATCTTTGTTTTTTTTTAATAATTCAATTGCATAAGTATTTGTTGATAATACCATCCAATTAATTTTATCTTGATTTTTTTCTAAAATTTCAATAGCATTAGGATTTGCGGATAATAATGACCAATTAATTTTATCTTGATTTTCTTTTAATAATTCAATAGCATTAGGATTTGCAGATAAATTTTCAAAATCTAAATTTTTGATATCAATCCAATCTAATAATTCATATCTTGGTTTTTGAATATATCTTGAAATTATTTCACATATATCATTTGTCATTCTTGAAGTCATCTTAAATAAACATAAAAACAAAAAAATCAATTTTTTTAATTATTTTTAAATATAGATGGATTTATTGTAAATTTAGTCCATTTAATTTTATCTTGATTTTCTTTTAAAATTTCAATTGCGGCAGGATTACCTGATAATTCATACCAATCAATTTTATCTTGATTTTCAGTTAAAAGTTCAATTGCTCCTGAATTTCCTGATAGAGAAGACCAATCAATTTTATTAAGATTTTCTTTAAGAAGTTCAATTGCATTTGGATTTTGTGAAAGACATTTCCAATTAATTAATGATTGATTTTTAGAAAGTAATTCAATTGCGGCAGGATTTTTGGATAATTCATACCAATCAATTTTATTAAGATTTTCTGAAAGTAATTCAATTGCATTTTGATTTAATGACAATCCATTCCAATATATTTTTTTCATATTTTCTTTAAGAAAATTAATATTCGTTGTATATTTACACAACATATACCAATCAATCATATTAATATTATCTTTTAAAAGTTTAATAACATCATAATTTGTATTACCTGATAATAATTGCCAATCAATTTTATCTTTATTTTCAGTTAAAATTTCTAATGCTGCGTGATTTTTAGAAAGTAAAGAAAAATCAATTTTATCTTGATTATTATAAATAAGTTCAATTGCATTTGGATTAACTGATAACCAATACCAATTAATTTTATCAGGATTTTCAAGAAGATAATCAATTGCTTTTGGATTTGTTGCTAATATATTCCAATGTAATTTATTAGTATTAATCCAATCTAATAATTGATATCTATTCATTATAATTGCTTATTTTTAATTTTAAAAACAAAAATCATTTTTTATTAATCACCAAACAATTCTTCCAAATAATCATAATCAGGATGTTTAAATACTCGAGATGGTTTCATAACTTCTTTAATTAATTCTTCATACATATCTTGAATATTTTCTTTCATTTTTTCATAATCTAATTCAAATATTGCTGGATTTCTAGATAAATTATGCCAATCAATTTTATCTTGATTTTCTTTAAGAAGATGAATTGCATTCTTATTTGAAGATAAATTTTTCCAATCAATTTTTTCAGGATTTTGTTCAAGTAGCTTAATAGCATTCTTATTTAATGATAAATTTTTCCAATTAATCTTTTCTAGATTTTGTTTAAGTAGCTCAATAGCATTTGGATTTAATGATAAACTATCCCAATTAATCTTTTCTGGACTTTGCTTAAGTAGTTCAATAGCATTTGGATTTAAGGAGAAATATTTCCAATTAATTTTACGAGGATTTTTTTTTAAAAGTTCAATAGCATTTGAATTTTCTGATAAATGATGCCAACCAATTTTTTTAAAATTTGTTTTTAAAAGATTAATAGCATTTTTATTTCGTGATAAATAATACCAATTAATTTTATTAGGACTTTTTTTTAATATCTCAATTGCATTAGAATTTTCAGATAAGAAAACCCAATCTATATTATCAGGATTTTCTTTTAAAAGATCAATACCATTTTTATTATATGATAAATAAACCCAATTAATTTTTGCAGGATTTTCTTTTAAAAGTTCAATAGCATTTTTATTTAATGATAACATTTGCAAATCAAGTTTATTTTTATCAATCCAATCTCTCAATTTCAATATAGGTTTATTTGAACTCATTGTCAATATTAAAAAAATAATAAAAACAAAATAATCATTTTTTATTAATCACCAAACAATTCTTCTAAATAATCATAATCAGGATTTTTGAATACTCGTGATGGTTTCATAACTTCTTTAATTAATTCATCATTCATATCTTGATTATTTTCTTTCATTTTCTTATAGTCTAATTCAAATATTGCTGGATTTGATGATAAATAAAACCAATCTATTTTATCTGGATTTTCCTTAAGTAGCTCAATTGCATTTTTATTTTTTGATAAATTCTCCCAATTAATTTTATCTGGATTTTCTTTAAGTAGCTTAATAGCATTTTTATTTTTTGATAATGAAAACCAATTAATTTTTTCAGGATTTTTTTCAAGAAGATGAATAGCATTTTCATTTCTTGATAAGAATTGCCAATTAATTTTTTCAGGATTTTTTTCAAGTAAAGAAATAGCATTTTTATTAAATGACAAATATTTCCAATCAATTTTATCAAGATTTTTTTCAAGTAAAGAAATAGCATTTTTATTTTCAGATAAATTACTCCAATCAATTTTTTCAGGATTTTTTTCAAGTAAAGAAATAGCATTTTTATTAAATGATAAATATTTCCAAACAATTTTATCTGGATTTTCTTCTAAAATTTTAATAGCATTTTTATTATTTGATAACTTTTCCCAATCTATATAATCGGGATTATTTTTAAGAAGTTTAATAGCATTAGGATTTAATGATAAACTTTCCCAATCAATATTATCTATTCCCTCATAAAGATATTTTTCAAGAAGATGAATAGCGTTCTTATTTTCTGATAAAAATACACAACTAATTTCTTCAGGATTTTCTTCAATTATAGAAATAGCATTCTTATTTAATGATAACATATCCCAATCAAGGTCATTAATATCAACCCAATCTCTCAATTTCCAAATAGGCTTATTTAAACTCATTTGTTTTTATTATCATTATTAAAAAAATAAAATAATCATTTTTTTAATTTAAATAAATAAAAAATGATATATAAACAGATAGAAATAAATATTAGACAATGGAGATTGATAGAGCAATTGAAAATTTAAAAGCAATGTTATCAGAATTGCGAAATGAAGATATAGATGATTTTAATGAACAAGAACCAGATATTGATCGTCAAGAGTTTTATAATGAAACAATGCCTATATATTTTAATACAAATAATACGACAATAATATTTGCATTAACAAAAAAATTACGTCAAGATATTATTGAAGAATTGAAGAAAAATAAGACAAATATTGATATATTAATTAAAGATGAAAAACCTGATAATAAATATAATGGTAAATATAATATTATATTAATATTTGGTAATGATATTTTAACAACACCAACAGTAACTCAATTAAATTTGATAGATAAAGTTTTACAAAAAAAGAAGGGTATGTTGCAATTTTTCCAATTAAATGAATTACAATTTAATCCAACAAAACATCAATTAGTTCCACCACATAGAAAATTAACTCAGGATGATGCTACAGCAGTTATGAATAGATATTTAATTAAAAGTAAATTACAAATGCCAATAATACCAAAAACTGATGTAATTGCAAAATGGCATGGATTAAAACAGGGAGATATTGTAGAAATAATTAGATATAATGAGAATAGTGGCAAGTCATATTATTATAGATGTTGTATTTAAGAAAAGAATAAATTATAATAATAATAATGCGCAAAAATAAGAGAGATGAAAAAATATTAAATAATTATAGTCGCGATGAAATAAGTTATTTTAATACATTATTACCATCAACACAAGATAATATTATTAAAATAGAAAAAAATATTAATAATATAACAAATGAAATTGTACCATCAAGATTTAAATTTTTGTTATCAAATACAACAATTAATAATAAAAGAGTAATTATAAATAAATTAAATGAAATAAATAAATTATCATCTCATTCGAGTGAATATTCTAAATTATCTAAATATATAAATACTTTATCTAAATTGCCATTAGGTTTATATCATAATATTAATGTAAAAAAGAATGAAATATCTAATTATTTAAATAATATAAAGAAAGAATTAAATGAAAAAATATATGGTCATGATGAAACAAAAGATCAGATAATAAGAATATTAGCACAATTTATAGCAAATCCAAATGCACGAGGATATGCAATTGGAATTCAAGGTTCAATGGGTGTAGGTAAAACTAAATTGATTAAGGATGGAATTGCAAAGGTTTTAAAATATCCATTTGCATTTATACCATTAGGAGGTATATCTGATTCGAGTTATTTAAAGGGTCATTTATATACATATGAGGGTTCAACATATGGTAAAATCGTGGATGAGATAATTAAAGCACAAGTAATGAACCCAATATTTTTCTTTGATGAATTGGATAAAATATCAACGAGTAGATATGGAGAAGAAATAACAAATACATTAATACATATAACAGATAATACACAAAACGATAATTTTTCAGATAAATATTTGGAAGAAATTAATTTAGATTTATCAAAATCATTAATGTTTTTCACATTTAATAATATAGATAATATAAATCCAATATTGAGAGATAGAATGATAATAATAAAAGTTAATAAATATTCGTTAAGTGATAAAATTAAATTATGTAAGAATTTTTTAATAAAAGATATATGTTTATCATATAATATTAAAATAGATGATATTATAATTAATGATGAAGATATTGAATATTTAATTAATAGGACAACAGAAGAAGAGGGAGTGAGAAATTTGCAAAGAAATATCAATAATATTTATTCGTATATTAATATGAATAGATATATAAAGATAGATGATAAATTAATAATATTTCCATTTGTAATAACGAGAGAATTAATAAATAAATATATAATAATGAAACGTGAAGATAATCTAATTAATTTATCTTTATATTTATAGTAAAATAATGAAAATTAAATATATATATATAGTTGGATTATTTATATTTATATTAACAATAATAATAATAATATTATTGAACACATCAAAAGAAAATTATATTGATTATACATCAAATGTATATTTATCACGAGAAGAAACTGCAAATATAATTAAAAATGATAATGATAAATATATTAGAAATTTAACTAAATATGATTTATATGCGAGAGATGTATCAATGCCAGAAGAATATATATATAAAATTATAGAGGGTTGTTTAAATTTTAGTGAAACACAGATAATAAAATTAAATAATTGTTCAAAAATAGCACGTAATTTTTTTGATAATAAATATATATGGAAATTTGCATTAATTGATGAAGTATATGAGGAGGGTTTTCCACATACAAGAATGGATATTATATTTCTATCACCAAAAGTAATAAATTATACTGATGATAATTTAATAAGGATATTAATTCATGAGAGTATTCATATATATCAAAGATATAATATAGCAGAAATAAATAATTATTTAAAAGAAAATAATTATACAGTATCACGGCGTAGAGATAGTGAACCTCTTATTAGAGCTAATCCTGATTTAGATGAATATATTTATAAAGATAAGGATGGTATTGAGATGATATATAAATATAAATCATCTATGCCCCAGGGAATAAATGATATAGTTCCTAATAAGAATGAACATCCATTTGAAAAGATGGCATATGAAATTTCTGAAGATTACGGTAAATTTAAAATGTCTAAATATATAAATATATAATTATATAGAAATATAGAATGGATAGTTTAATACAACAGGCGCCATCACATTTAACAATAGAAGAAATAGAAATTGTTTATAATAAAAATGAACAAAATATTACAAATACATTAGCAGAATTATGGAATATAGTTGATGATAAAAAAATACCACCAAAAACAAAATGGGATAATATAAGAGAAACGTGTGATGCATATGATTCAGAAATGGCAAAAGTAATGAAAAAAATAAAAAAATAATAATAATAGAAAATGAATTATAATTATTCACAAATGAACGAGATAATAGCAAAACAATATGAACGAAAGAGTGGTTCTATAAATAATGATAATTGGTTTTGGGAAGAATCAATAAAGTTTGGTAAGGGTTATTCAAAACCTGGTGATTATTTGCGTGCAATTGCTAAAAATACAATAGAAAGATCTAATAAAAATAATCAAGATATAATAATAGATGATACAGCATTATATCTTGATTAAAAAATATAATTTTATTTTTTTAATATATAAGGACTTTATTTTAATTACTATGTAAATATAATGTCAGATAATAATTATATATTAGAAATTAAAACTATTCAGGCATCAACGATAAAATCGGTAATAGATGCAATGAAAGAGATTTTAATGGATGTTAATTTAGAATTTGATGAGAATGGCATGAAAATAGTTGCTTTAGATAATACACATATAGTTTTGATACATTTAAAATTGCATGCAGATAAATTTGAGAGTTATTATTGTATGAAGAAATTATATGTTGGAATAAATATGTTAAAATTTCATATGTTAATAAAAACAATACAAAATGGAGATATATTATCATTATTTATTCATAAAGATGATCCTAATATATTAGGAATAACAATTGAGAATAATGAAAAGAATGTTAAAACGACATATAAATTATCAATGTTGGATATAGATGTTGTGAATGTTGATATACCACCTGCTGATTTTAATACAATAATAACAATGCCATCTGCATATTTACAGAAGATAATAAGAGATATGCATAATTTGGCAGAATATATTGAGATTAAAAATATTGGTGGAAAATTGATATTAAGTTGTCAAGGTGAATTTTGTTGTCAGGAGACTATATTAGCAACTGAAACACAAAATATCCAAATAAAAAATAATGAAAATACGCAAGAAATAATTCAAGGAATATTTAGTTTAAAATATTTAAGTATATTTACAAAATGTACAAATTTATGTTCAACAGTAGAAATTTATTTAAAGAATTCATATCCAATAATCTTACAATATAGTATAGCATCAATGGGGAGTGTTAAGTTATGTTTAGCGCAAAAGAGTGAAGATTAATTCTATTCAATTTTTTTTTAAATATTTCATTTTTGACATATGAGGTATAAGTATTTTCAATAAAAAATAATAATAAATTTAAAATAAATTTATCAATTTCATTAATATTATTTTCATTATATTTTTTATCAATAGAAGTTTCAATTGTTATAATATTATTATCATCACATTTTAAATTTAGATTATAATAAATATCTTCAATAAATTTATAATGTTCTAATTCACTTTTAAGATTACAATAATAATTAACATTATTATGAGTGTATGTTTCATTAACGGTTAATTCTAGATTAATTTTATCTAAAAGGTCTTCAACTAATTTTAATAATACGAATGGAAAATCAATATTTTTCAATTTATTTAAATTATAATTATTTCTTTTTAAAACTCTTTTATTATTATTTTTAGAAATTTCAATAAAATCATATTCATCAAATATAACTTTATTATATTCTTTACCTCGAATAAAATCTTCAAAATTATTAATAGACATATTATAATATAATTATAATAATATTTATATAATTATTAAAAAAACTTAAATTGATTCATTATGTGGTTTATACATAACAACTGAATATGGATGAACATGTAGATTAAATAAATTTTTATTAACTCTGTCATTATTTTTAAGCCATATACGAATAATATGATAATTTTTTTTAGGACTTATAGATAATCCATTGATACTCATAGATGTAATATCGGTTTTACCCATAGTTTCACCTAAGATTAAAGAAGAAATTTCAAATAATTTATCATTAAAATCTTGTTTATTAACTTTAAAAGATAGACAACCACCATTAATATTATTTTCATCTTCCCATCTTGGCATAATATGTTCTCTCATAATAAAAAACATACCTCTTAGCCATAAATCTTCAAATGCTTTATAAATATTAACAAAATCTTCAACACTACTTATTGTAGTTATAAATTTATAACTATTAGCATCCCAATTCATATCATATGGATCATGAAAATAGAGAGACCAAACATCATTAATATAAGTTGATGAAGACATAATAATAATATAAAATAAAAGTTTTATATCTACTATTATTATTATCAATAATTTTAAAAATTAATTTAAGGGTTTATTAATGAATTCTTTAAATAAAAAATTGATTGTTAAAGTTGAAAAAAAGATTAATGAGAATAAATGGATAATATATTTATTTTATTTATTGGAACGTGGATATTATTTTCAATAGCTTTAATTGCAAATAATAAATATTTGTTTGAAAATATAATTAATATTTATATTTATATAAATATTTTATTATTATTTATTTCATTTATTTCATTTATACAAAGAAATAAAATCAATGAATTTCAAAAGAAAGAAAAAAGAGAATAATAATAAATACTTGAACATTATAAAATATGAAATAAACGCTACTTTAATATTATTAGATCTTAAAAAAATAAAAATTGATATTTTTGTTAATTTTAAAAAAATATAAATGATATTATTTATTTATAATGTATATATAATAATTTTAATTTTTATATTATTAATTATTATTATTCAAATTAAAAAATATTTTATAAGAAGAGAAGAAGAAATAGTTGATTTTATTTATAATAATTTACATAATATTGATATTATAAATGATAAAATAAATGAATTATTAAAGAATAATAATAATAATTTAAATCGTGAAATGTTATTAATAAAAATTGAAAAAGATTTAATAAAAAAGAAAGAAGAAGAATTATATTATAGTATTATTATTAATGTTACTAAAGAAAATATTAAAGAAAATTTAGAAACTTATAAACAAAATTTAAATATATTTAAGGATTTAATAAAAATTTCTTTAAATAAAAATTGATTTTTTTGTAAATTGTAAAATGAATTTATAATTATATGTGTTGTAATAGAGATAAATATTATGGTTCAGGATTTATATTATTATTTATTTTCAAGATAATAATTGGAAGTATAAGTATATTAACACATACAACTATAGGATATATTATTGGTTTAATATTTATAATAATGGCTATTGGTGTATTTATAAAAATAATATTATTGAATCGGAATAATAATGAAAATGATATTGATATGGAAAATAATATTGATATTGAAAAAGATTTAATGAATTATAGAAAATATAAGATTTCAAATCAAGAAAGATTAAATGAATATAAAATAAAAATTTTAATTGAATATATTTATAATAATAATGATAATAATATTAATATGATAAATGAAAAAATAAATAATATTATTGATAATGATAATGATAATGATAATGATAATGATAATGATAATGATAATGATAATGATAATAAAAGGCAAGATTTATTAATAAAAATTCAGAGAGAATTGATACAAATGAAAGTTAAAGAATTAAATAATATTATGATAAATAATTTGAAAGATGTTAATAATATTTCTGAAGAAACTATTCAAGATAATTTGAATACAAATAAAAGAAATTTAGAAGCTTATAAAGATAATTTAAGTGTTTTATTTAATTCTTTAATATAAAGGAATGATAAATAATTAAAGATAATAAATGACAACATCAATAAGAATATTAAAATCTTTACCACATCAGATGAATACGATAAATCAGATTTATACAGATAAATATTTAATTAAACGAACAGTTTTTGATAATTATAAATATAATTTTTTATGTTGGAAATCTAAATGTTTACGTAATTTATATTTTAATGAATATTCATATAATCGAAAGATATTTACATTAGATTTCAATATTACTAAAGATATGCTAAAAATTAAACATTTATCTATAAATAATGATTATAATGATAAAACATCAATTACTTATCATCCAAATTTATATGATTATGACAAAAATAAAGTATTATTAACACAAGAAGAATCAAATGAAGTTAAAAGATTTGTTTTTGATTTTATATATGATACAGCTATTGAAAAAAATATAAATAAAGTTGCTATTGATATTAATAGCGATTTGAGAAGATATAAATGTGAATT
>Ga0208599_1000163_pt1 | contig 18907 bp, 25 predicted proteins | sample LakMenEpi17Aug12_FD_150706 | JGI IMG/M metagenome (GOLD analysis project Ga0208599, IMG submission 150706) | Freshwater microbial communities from Lake Mendota, WI - 17AUG2012 deep hole epilimnion (SPAdes) | ecosystem: Environmental > Aquatic > Freshwater > Lake > Epilimnion/Euphotic zone ... | reverse complement strand
TACGAATTGCTATGAGTAGAGTAAAATTTGTTGCTAAGTCTCCTGATATGATAGACTTTGAAGAGATTGTTTTTCCAGTTACGGAGATTAGACAGATAAAGCCTCACGAATACAGAGGGTTTAATTTTGCTAAATTGATAACTATTTACAATGCTGAATACACGTTAAGGATGACAGCAGAAAAAGCAATAGAGAGGTTAAATAAAAAACTAAAGTAAGTGGATCAGGATCTCAATAATTTGTATGTACAGATTGGCGAACTTGTAAAGAAAGCCGTTATTCTAAATTTTAGAATACAAGGGCACGTTATGACTGGAGATTTAATTGACACGATCAACTACAAAATAGAACAGACAGACATAGGAGGCAGGATAGATTTTTATTTGAATGACTATGGAATGTATCAAAACTATGGAGTAAAGGCCTCAGAGATAAAGAAACCATTTGCAAGGCCAAGAATAGAGGGATTGCAGAGATTTGCCAAATTAAAATTGGGTATTTCTAATGACAAAGAAGCGTTAAGTGTAGCATTTGCCATAGCAAAGAAACATAGTGTAGAGGGAATGCCAACAAATAACAGCAGATCAATGGGGAAAAAGACTGGAGCCATTAACGATGCGATAAAAGATACAGAAAAAGAGGTGGCAGAACTTATAGAAAAAGCAATGGATATATATATTACAATAATGATTTCAAATACACTACAAAAAGTATCATAAATTATGACATACGAACAAGCACAAGAACAAGAAACAACGGCAAACGAGGCATTGGGAGACAATACAGACACAGTAAAGTATGGAATCTTTGCATTTTGGCCTTTCAACTGGGTAAAGAATTGGGATATTGTTATGTACCCCACCAAATATGATACAGAATTTGGTAATGCAGACGATAGCGTAAAGTTAGCGTTTCAAAGAGTATCTGCTCAAACATCTTATAATATTGCTTCCGGTAGTTCTTACGATGAGTGGGTTACCTTATTCGATACCTTAACTGCCAGTGATGAAGAATTAAACAACTATCTAAACGGATAACAATGGACATAATCAAATACGAACTTTCAAAGAACCAATATATCCAGGAGAAGCACGAAAAGAAACAAATCTATTTGCATCATACTGCAGGTAATGGTTCTGCAAAGAATACCATTGACTGGTGGAATAGCAATGTAGACAGAATTGCAACGGCTTACGTTATCGATGCTGACGGAACTATCTTACAAGCCTTTGATGACAAGTATTGGGCGTATCATTTAGGGTTAAAACCTGAAGTGTTTAAGATGTTTGATGCTCCATTCTATTGGTTAGATAAAATCAGTATAGGTATAGAAGTTTGCAACTGGGGTTATTTGACAAAAAAGAAAGATGGGTTTTATAACTATGTCGGAAAGCGTATCAATGACAATGAGGTAACAGAATTGGATAAGCCATTCAAAGGATTTAAGTATTGGCACTCTTATACAGATGCACAGTTGAAAAGTATCAGACAATTGCTTACCTTTTTATGTGATAAATACGGCATTGATGAAACATTCACTAATAGTTTTGACATTGATGCTTCTGCTGTATTTGGATGTCCTGGTATCTATACCCATAACAGTGTAAGAAAAGATAAAAGCGATGTTTACCCACATCCAAAATTAGTTGACATTTTAAACAATCTCTAATGGCAATAATTTACGGTCCAGTATATTTTACTAATTCTATGTATGCTCCTTGTCTATGGGTGACAAAGATAACAAGTGTTAATCCTATTGTCAAAGCCTCACTAACTGCAGTGGTCGATGGGACCTCAACAACAATAGACAAAAGCCCTTTCAAAGTGATGTCAAATGATTACTTCTTTGAATTTGACTTTAGCAGAATATTACAGACACAGAGTCAGCCGAAGCCACAAGCACAAACGAGTATCTTTGGAGCGGATTTTGGTCTACCTTATTTGAGTGCTAATCCTGACATACAAGGGGATTTTTTAGGATTGGTTAAGTATTACGAAGTGGATCCAGTCACTGGTCTTTTGGTTATTGCTCCTGGCACAGATATATTGACAAAAGAATATGCTTTAAGTGGTGCTCCACAGCCATTCAATGAAAATCAAGGTTTCAACAACTACTGTATTTCTTACGCTGGTAATCAACCTGCTTTAGTTACTCATCCATTTGGATTAAGTTACTATAAACCTATCTGCGATACAGAGAATGAGTATATGACATTCTTACCAAAGGATGCCAACTTAAATGCGTTTCAAATCCTTACCTTTGATAGTGGTGGCAACTTGTTAGAGACAGCAGTAAAGAAGTTTAGTGGTAACAATACATTTATCCCTTATACGATTGGTGTTGGTGTCCCAAATCTTACCGGTGTTACTTGGGATAGTGGTGCGATCACTTCCTTTGCCAATGTAAAATACTATACTGTTTCTATGGGTAATTTGTCAATGTCAGGTTATCAGATATCCAGTCAATTGTATGTTTTTGACATCAAAGAATGTTGTACTAAAAACTTGAGATTGCTATGGATGAATAGATTAGGAGGTAGTGAGGCATTCACATTCAAAGTGACAAACATATTCAAGGAGGTAGCAAAGAGCGAAACTGGACAGATACCTGCGAGATGGGATGCATCTTTTTCTTTAGGTCCTTATTTGGCTCCTATCCGTTCTTTTGATAAGGGAAGGTTTAAAATTAATTCAGTAGCGGAAAAGGTGTTTGAGGTAGAAAGTGAATACTATCTTCCAGAGGTGGGTTATTGGTTAATGGAATTGTTATCCAGTCCTGAAGTATATATGGAGTGGCACGATCCAATGAAGCAGTATTTTAATTTCAACATTGAGAGCGGATTTGTGGCAGTCATTGTGGACGATGCTGAATTAATATGGAGTCAGACCAATGAACTTGTAAATGTGAGAGTAACTTTTAGAATGAGTAATTATGTCAATTTACAACAGAACTAATGGCACGAATAGAGATATACATTGATGGTATAAAAGCGGATTTGCCTGAAAAGGATTTGAACTTGAATTTGACCTTTGCGTTGAAGGATAGAAACGGCATTGCGATCAATAGTGGGAGCAGGAGTGAGTATAGTTTTGACTTACCTGCGACAAAGCAAAATGACTATATCTTCTCCAGGTTTCACGATGTTGGAGAGGTAACATTTAGTAAGCAGGATTTACTCCCTGCTATTATCATTGTCGATGGTTTACCATTCTTTGAGGGCAAAGCACAAGTGAGAAGTGTAACAACACAGCAGGATAGGTTTTACTGGAAGGGATTGTCTTACAAGGTGTCGTTCTATGGTAACAATGTGGATTGGGTAGCGGATTTGAAAAACAAGTATATCTATGAACTTGACTTTGGGAATATAACACTTGGAACAACTGCTAACTACTTAAATTATTTAAATAGTTATCCTGCTTCTACTTTTTGTACATTGCCAATGAAGTTTCAAGATTGGGATGTTCCAGGACAAATAGATCCGTATAAAGAATTTTATCCTGCTTTGTTCATAAGAGGGATAGTAGATAAAGCATACAGTGCAATAGGATATACAGTCATTTCTAATTTCTTAGACACTCAATGGTTTAAAGGATTGACACTACCTATTCCTTTTGATATAACAAGAGGTATTGTAAGTGAAGAATTGTCAAACAATTACATAAACTTTACTTGTCTGGAGCCATTAAATCCAACGATGTATTCAATACCTCCACCAGTAGGCCCTGCTCCAGTTACTCCCATACCAATCAGTACCTATACCAATCCAGTATTGACTACTCCTTGGAACCCAGCAACATATATTTACACTGTTCCAGTTGATGGTTATTACATAGTTTCATCTTACTTAAAGGTTACTATTGGAGTGCCAGGAGACCAATTCATTATATGGGGTGGAGTTTGTACTGGAGTAAATTACCTTACTCCTGTTCCTGGTACGGAATATCAATTTGGTGGTATCTATGCTGGGGGTAATGTTAATGTGGATATAATAAATGAGTCACCAGTTCAATTCTATACAGCAGGGACACAGTTGTCGCAATACTTATTAAACTTGGGAGATCCAAGTGTTCTTTATAGTTATGGATTTACTGTTATAGGTGAGTTATTGATATCAGATCCCACAACAATAGATTTGAAATACTTCATTAACACACAATGGAAGCAGTTGGATTTAATCAAAGGATTGGCTCACTTATTCAATCTTACTTTTGAGACAAATGTAGCATTGAAGACAGTAACTATTGAACCTGCTGACAATTATGTTTACACTTATCCTGGTGCCAATAACATCGAACAAGGTTTCTATAATAAGACATTTAGTGACCTTACCAGAAAGGTTGACTTGAATGTAAAAGGTGAATTGTTTAACATTGATGACTTTGAAAGAAGTATTCAGTTTATCTACAAAGAAGATAGTAATGATCCAACAGTTGAAGCACTTAACCAGGGACAAAATGTCCCTATGGCGGGAGCACAATTTAACTTTCCAGTCACCAGGTTAAAAGATGGATTACAAGACATTGAAAATCCTTTCTTTTCTCCAACATTGTTTCTTTTAAGTAATGATGTAACTGATGGCACAAGCCAAACAAGGTTTTATGTTCCATTTATATGGCCAGAGAATTATTTGGAGACACCAACAGCAACACAAGGCAATTATGATGTTGCCCCAAGAATATTATATCACAATGGTTTTTTATCTCCAACTCCACAAGCCCCACAAATAATCATTAAAAATCCATTTGGAGGCGGTACATTGGTAGTCAATGCTGTTGAGGTGTTTATGCAAAATTACAATACACCAGGCATACATCAATCACTTGTGTTTGGCAGCGAAACAATCAATGGTGTTTATGTCAAAGGATTATTGGAGAGATTTTATCTGGCTGAAATGATCAGGAGAATGTATGGTAAGCAGATGGAAGTGTATATGTTCTGGGATGTCCTTATGCTTAATAATTTGACCTTTAGAAACACTGTACAGATACACGGAGACAATTACATCCTAAACGAGATAAACTCCTTTAGCGTAGTAAATCAGAGAAGCACAAAGACCTATCTCACATACGATGCGAAAGGCGATGGAACAGAAGTAAACAATATTGAGAACACAGCAATTTTAACAAAATACATACCATAATGGCACAAGTAATAGGTTTTAGTATCAACATTGAGGGGATTAAATCTATATCTCAACTAAACGCAGAAATCAAAGAGACAAAGAAAGCCTTTGAAGATGCGGAAACCGCTGCGGAACGATTAGAAATAAGTGAGAAGTTAGGTAAGTTAGTAGCGGAACAGAAAGCAGTTAAGAAAGCACAGGATGACATAAACAAATCCTTTTTAGAGACAACTGGAGCCATTAGGCCTTATGATGCTTTGAGTGCCAAGTTGAACAAGTTAAGAAAGGATTACAAAGACTTGGCAGTAAGTAACCAGGCGAATACGGAAGAGGGGAAAAAACTATTGTCACAGATTCAAGACCTGGATAAACAATTGAAAGGTATCGATGCTTCAGTTGGTCAATATCAAAGGGAAGTTGGTAATTATTCCAATAAGATACAAGAAGCAGCAGGAGCACTTGGGCCATTTGGACAAGCGGCAGGTAAAGCCATTGGATTAGTTCAAGGTTTGGGTGTAGCATTTAAGTTTTTATTAGGTCCTATTGGATTAGTGATTACTGCCATTGGAGCCATTGTCGGATCTGTTCAGGCATTCTTTAAATCAAGTGAGGAAGGTCAAGACAGTTTAGCGAGATTTGGTGCTGTATTCAATGCTGTTTTTAAAACAATACAAGACACTGTTGGTGTTATCGGTGGTGCTATTATCAAAACTATTGAAGCCATTGGATCAGGGATAAATAATGTTTTAACTGCTGTCGGATTAGCAGATAATACTTTGGTAAAAAATGCCAATAAGGCTCTTGATTTAGCAAATAGAGTGGATGAACTGGAAGCGAGACAAAGAAAGAACTTAGTAGCAAATGCTAAAAGAGAGAAAGAAATAGCAGAAGCCAAAGACAAGGCAGCACAAAAGGATAAGTTTAGTGCCCAAGAAAGATTGGCAGCATTAGACAAAGCCATACAACTTGAAAAGGATATTCTTGCCGAAAATACAAAGATTGCCAAAGAAAAATTATCAATTGAGAAAGCACAGAATGCTTTAGGTAAAAGAACGGAGGAGCAGAAGCAAAGAGAGGCAGAACTTGAGGCAGATTTGATAAGACAACAAACGGCATACTTTGAAGGAACAAAGAGATTACAACAAGGTAGGGTTTCTGCCTTAAACGAAATCGAAGCAGAACAAAAAGCAAAAGAGGAGGAGGCAAGAAAGAGATTCCAAGAAATCCAAAAGGAGCGTAAAAAGTTCCAGGAGGATGAGGCCAAGTTCCAACAAGAAGCCATCAAGAAAAATGCTGACATCATTCAACAGACAAATAAGATTACAACGGACCTTATTGCCAATGAATACGAAAAGAGGAGAGTAATTGCCCAAAAGTCAGAGGAGGCAGATATTAAGGCATTGAATGATGGTTTAGCAGAACAAAAGAAAGTTAACCAGGAGCGAATTAAAGAGGCAGAAAAGTTATATGGAGCGACATCTAAAGAAGCACAAAAGGTAAGAACAAAAGTAGAGACAGAAGAGAAGCAAACTGCTGAACAAATTGAGGCATATAAGGTAGAGAGAGCCAAACAAACGGCTAAAGAATTGGAGCAAGTCAAGAAAGACCAACTCCAAAAGGAGAAGGAGATGCAAATTAAGGCCTTTGAGGACCAAATGTCATTGGAGAAAGCGACAGCGGATGCTCTATTGATGCAAAAGCAACTTGAATATCAACAACAAAGAGCCTTACTCGATGCGAATAAGAAGGAAGATGCTGCTAAAATATTGGAACTGGACAAGAAATTGGCACAAGACCAGTATTACATCACACAAAATAGGTTGAAAGATGAACAAGAACAGATTGAAAACCAACTAAAGAACAATACACAACTTACACAACAAGAGCAGGAAGTTCTAAAGAACAGATTGGTGGCATTAAAGACAGAAGAGGCTACTAACTTTGCAAATGCTGAACAAAAAAAGAGAGATGCTTCTAAGGCAACGACTGACCAGGTGATAATCGATGCTCAAAAACAAGCGGAAGCACTAAACAAAACAATACAACAAGTTGGATCTTATACAAAGATGGGTCTTGAGGCCATTGGTTCTTTCATAGACAGTGCTAACCAAGCACAGATGCAAAAGTTCGATGAGGACTTACAGAAGTCAACAGAAAGACAGTCAATGTTGGAAGAGGAATTACAAAACTCTACTGGATTACAAGCACAGTATATACAACAACAGATTGATCAGGAATTGGCATCACAAAAGAAGTTAGCAAAGGAAAAAGAGAAGTTGGAGAAAGATGCGAAAGCACAAAAGAAAGCACTTGCTATTATCGATTCAATTATCAATACGGCCCTTGCGATTTCATCTGCGAATACTTTGCCTCCTCCTGCCAATGTCCCTGCTATGATTGCGGCAGGTATTGCTGGAGCCATTCAAACGGCAATGATTGCGGCACAACCTTTAGCGACTGGTGGTGTGGTCGGAAAGCCTGGCACTGATATAGTTCAATTCGCCGGTGGTGGAAAGGTAACGAGTAGAGGGAATATAAAACCACTATCCAATGGTGATAATGTACTTGCGACATTGAAGACCGGAGAAGTGGTATTGAACCAACAGCAACAAAATAGGATAGGGTATCAGACACTAAAGAAAGCGAGAATACCAGGATTTGCCAATGGTGGAATGGTAGGTGCTCCCACTACATTGATACAATCTTCCAATGCTATGATTAGTGAGGGAATGTTACAAAATCAAATGTTACAGGATGCTGTAATGAGTGCTAACAATAGGATAGACAGATTACAAGTGGTTTATACATCCTCTACTGATTACGATGTAAGACAAGGTAGAAGCGACAGAGAGAGTATTATCACGAATGCGACATTCTAAATAAAAATGGGGTAAAGGAAACCACTCCCTTACCCCTAACCAATAAAACCAAATTATGAGCGATAAATATACTAAAAAAATAAAATATCCAAAATAAATTTATGTATATAAGAGAAATTCCTGAAGAGCACAGAGCGGAAATTATTGAAATTGTCAATCGTAACAAAGGGTCATTGATTCGCTTTGGCCATTTAGACCTGGTTAAACTATTCACTTATTACTATCGGTACATTGGTAACCTTAGAGCCAACAAAGATTTAAGGCAGACTGTAATGTTAGAAATGCAATGCGGAAAGTGTGTCGGTAGAGTACAATCTTATTTTGTTGCGAAAGTTAAAGAATGGCAATGATCAACCAGTCGAAAGTAAATAAAGAATTCTGTAATCTTCTCAATGAAAATGTCAAAGAGTATTGTGATGTGAGTAAAAGAGAAGTGACACCAGAGACATTAATCGAATACTTAGTTACTCACAATGTGATTAGGCAGTCAATGATCAATCGTTATATGGTCATTAAATTGTACCCTGAATACTTAGAGGAATACGGAAGTAAAATGAGAGCGGTTAAGGAATTATCGAGGACTTTACCCATTCACGAAAACGGAGTGTATTCCATTTTAGCGAATCACTATTTCTACTTTACTAAAAACAAAATGAAGTTTCCGTAAAAGAAATATAAAAAAAAGTTTTAAAAAGTTTTGATAAATACAAAAAGGGTTTTATCTTTGATACTATCAATGACGAACAGATATTTTTAAAACTAATAAAACCAAAAATTATGGAATTCACTTTCAAAAACCACAACGTAAAAATCAACTCTTTTTTCTATCAGCCTAATTGCTCACAGACTGGCTTAAAAGAATCTTACCTTTCTGACGATCTTACCATTACTGATGCTGATGGCAACGATGCGTATAATTTCGATGCTAATTTTTCTGATGCTGAATTCACAGAATTTATGTCTAAGATTGAAGAGACTATAAGATATTATTTGCACTATTATTACTAAACAAAATAGAAAGACGCAAAAAACTTGAGATGTAGTTTCCTTACCTCGTTAGAGATGGGTTTTATAAGTCTCAATTACCAGGTGGCGGAATATCATTTTATTGATGTCAACGAAATGATTTGGTAGACGCTAAAAGGGATAAGGAGAAGTTACTGGAGGACAATCCCAAGTCAAGTAACATTATTCATATAGGTTCGAATCCTATCCTGGTATCTAAATTTTTTAACCATTTAAAAACCATTTTTATGAGATCAATTATTTTAACCGCACTTCTTGTATTAGGCTCACTTATCCTTATGGGCCAATCTAACGAAAAATTGTATTGTGTTCAAATTATGAGCACTAGAAACCCTCAAATGTTCGAGTATGACAAAGATGTCATTGACACTGTTTACTTGGAAAGAAAGGTCATCAATGATGTTACCTGGTATAGACTGATGGTTGTCGCTTACAACGAAGCAGACCAGGGGATGTTGCACACTTACTACTCCAAGAAGTATGGCAAGTGCCTGATGGAGATCAGAGATTATAACTGTCTTTTTGTATGGCAGATGTTAGATAGAAAAATAATTTACTAATATAATTTGTGGGGCGTTTCCCGTAATTGACCTGTGGTAGGAATAACATGTAAAAATGTTGGGACTTGCATTGGTTCGAATCCAATCCCCCACAATTTTTTAACTAATAAAACATAGAACAATGACACAAGTAAAAAAAGAACAGAAATTTAAAAGAGGAAATTTAGTACACATTGCTAAAGATTTGGGTTCAAGGATGAGCCATTTCTATAATGATGTAGATGCAATAATTGTAGGAAGTTACGCTGACCTATATGGAGGAAGCAATACAGAAAGTTATATGGTAATGTTTGTTGAAACTGGTGCTAGGGGCTGTTGGTACGAAGAACATCAATTAACATTAATAAATGAAGGAGGAAAACATTTGTTTCAAGAAGCATATAAAAACATAGAACAATGACACCGGTAGAAAAAGCGAAAGATTTGATTAATCAGTATTTGCACTTAACATTAAATGTTGAATCAGATAAAGACATTAATATTTTTACTGCAAAAGAATGTTCATTAATTGCAGTTGATGAAATTCTAAAGGTAGCCTTTTATTCTACAGATAAAATCTATAATTACTACATAGAAGTAAAACAAGAAATAGAAAGGCTATAACGGTTTGCCGCTTGCTGTCAGTGGCGGCTTAAATGCACTGACTTTCGTTTAACCACAAAATTTAATAAAATGCAAGAAACTAACAATTTACCACAAACCCCGCCATTGCAGCAAATGGCTGTTAGGCGAAGTGCTTATGCTGTCATTCCAGATGCTGAACGACTTGATATAGGTAGTAATACGATAATCGCAGTTTTTCAACACAGACATCAAGCCGAAGAATGGGCTAAAAGTATGTGGGAAAAGTTCTATTTGATTGAAGAGGTGGAGTCTCCGCATTTCGCCTAACACAAAAGTAGGCGAAGTTTATTTCGCTTACTGACTGTTATCCGCAGTTTTAATTGCGGTATCTGAAACTAAAATAAGAATTTTATATTTTACTTAAATACGTTAAACTAAAATAAGATGGAAGAAAAACAAATTAGTGCCGTAGAATGGTTATTTGATAACTTAGATTTAAGTGGTGGAAGTGAAGCGTTTAAAACACTTGAACAAGCCAAAGAAATGGAGAAAGAGCAGATTGTTGAGGCTTATGATGCAGGATTATTTGATGGAACAATGGATGATGTGAACGATAGAATGCATAAACAATACTACAACGAAACCTATGGAAGCAAAGATTAAAGTATGTGTTGATCCTGGATGCGAGGCTGTCTATCATAACTGTCATACTAAACCATCGTATTGTTTTGATTGTGGTGGCAGAATAATGGAAATTAATCAAGACACTTACACAAAGAAATTTAGTAACAACTGGTTCCAATATGATTATGAAACCAAAGAATATTATAAACCAATTATTCCGCAATTAAAATTAGATTTATAAAATGGCATCAATAAAAAATTATCTATATATAATTAAATCAGAACCAACTAATTTTGTTTTTTCATGGACAGAAAATGGTCCACATTGTAAATATTGGGAAGACAAAGAACGCCATGAATTAAATAAAAATAAAATTCGTGAAACTGTAAACATTTATGGTGAATTCTCTAAAGAAGCAAATGAAGTTAGAAAATTACTTATAGAAGAAAAAATTAAAAATTGTGATGAGTATTGTCCACACACACCAATGTATAAATATGGCATTACAAATAATATAAAACAAAGATTGTATTATTTAAAAAAAGAGTATAATGTAAAAAATATTGAAATAATTTATCTAAAAAAATATGATGATGCCAAATATTTTGAAGATCGCATAAAATATCCAATGTATATGGGGACAAGAGATCAATGGTTTTTAGATAATTGTAAAAAAGAATGGTTTGGTGAAGAAGAGTCATATATTGGAGGTATTAGAACATTAGACCATGTTTTAGAAATTATTAATGAGTTTAATGAAAATTTTCCACAAAAAATAATAAGGAATTCTAAATGTATTGTAAGTGAAGAATTAAAAGCAAAATATAAATTTTTATAAATGGAAGCAAATAAACTACGATACATTGTTATGGCTCTGGACACTAAAAGTAAGGAGCACGATGGGAAAGCATATGCCTCTTACGATGAAGCAAGGGAATTCGCCAGAGATTATCTCGATGACAAATACTGCGATAAAATTGTGATTGGAATGTTTTATCTTTCCAACGACAAAGACATAATGATCACTAACATTGAAACATTTGGTTTCACTGGAGACAATAAAAACTTTAATCAATCAAAACTATTCTAAATGATTTCACATCAGTTCACAGACTTCTTATTCTTACTTGGCGAAGATTCCATTGATTTGTTCAATTACTTCAATGCAAACAAATTACACGGCCTTTGCAGAAAGGATTGCGAAAAGAAAACAGATACAAAGTACAGTGCTTTCATTGCAGGGATGTGCAACGAGATCCCAAATAGTGATAACAAAATGTACATCTTTATTAATTCCAAAAGACTGGGAAATGGACACAAGGATATTACTCTTATCTTCCACGAGGCAATGCACTTAGCGTTCTGGAAGTATAACTACGACATAAGCAAAGAGGAGGAAATGATAACGTATGCAGAACTAACTACCAGTTTAATCCATAGGCTATTAAAATTAAATCTATGTAGTATTGAATTGTAACAAATATTTATTATTTTTATTTCACAAACCAAAAACCACTATTATGTTAAAAACAGTTATTAAGAATTTAGACAAGTTTGACAATGATTTAAAAATTATTGTTGTTAGAGCCTACATTGAAGGGTATCAAAAAGCACTTGAAACTTTAGAAGGTAACAGTGATATTGTCATTGATGCTGCTGACGAATATTTTGATAAGATTCAAGACTTTAAAGTCATAAAATTAGAACTTGATGACGATATAAGACCTATCATTTGAGATTTTCATTAGTTTTTTAGACGTTAGTAATTTAGATTAGGGGCCTCTACCATTCGGTAGGGGTTTTTTTATTTGTACCCATTGTCAAGTATTAACTTTACTTTTGTCCTATTAAAGTCAATACATAACTTTACTTTATGGGTAAGACTTCAATACAAAATAATCATAACTTTTTAAACATTTTGTAACATAATTTTACTGCCAAATAATCTTATGGCAGAACAATCCTATACAGACTATCCTAAAGCAGCATCCGAGAATGCACAAAGAGCACTTAACTGGGCAGAAGAGAATGGATGGGGAACTTGTCTTGAGGCAACTGGCAAACAAAGAGCCAATCAATTAGCAAAGAGAGAACCGATTTCAAGAGAAACGATCTCCAGAATGGCATCTTTTAAAAGACATCAGCAACATAAAGATGTTCCGTATAGCGAAGGGTGTGGTGGTTTGGCTTGGGATGCTTGGGGTGGTACTGAAGGGATAGAATGGGCTATAAGAAAGTTGAAACAAATCGATAATCAAAATCCTAACGCAATGATTGAAGCAAATATATTAGGAGTAATTGAGCCATCAAGTGCTAATACACGAGATGCTATTAATAGTGCTTTACTGGAGGCATCAGGACAACCAGTGGTTTTAAATATTTCAAGTGAGGGTGGCGATGTATTCGAAGGTTTGTCTATGGCGGACCTTATATCTTCTTATCCTGGTGAAGTTACTGCTAAAGGTATTGGCATTGTTGCTTCCATTGCTACTGTTGTTATGTTGGCTGCGGACAAATCTCTTATGAGTAAGAATGGATTCTTTATGATTCATAACTGCTGGGGAATGTCTATGGGTAATAAGGAAGAGATGCAGAAAATGATTGACTTGTATGAGAAGGTAGACGAACAGATGTTGAACATCTATGTCGCTAAGATTAAGAATTCAGGTAAGTTAGTCGATGGTGATATAAAGAAGACTAAGAAAATGGTCGCAGAAATGATGACAGCAGAAACTTGGATGACTGCACAAGAGGCTTTAAACTATGGCTTTATTGATGGTTATATTGAAGAACAGCCTAAAGACAAGAAATTGGAAACTTTGGCTTTCGCTTCATTAAGACCTGACTCTATTAATAAATTTAAAAACATTCCAAAAAAAGTGAAACTTATGAACGAAAACAAATCACTCGTTGAAAAGATAGCCTTAGCATTAGGTCTTTCTGTAAGAGCAGAAGAGATTGAAATCGAAAAGGAAATTTCTTTAGGAGAGGAGAAGAAAAACGAAGAACTTGACGATATGGACAAAGTCGTTGAGGAGAAAGACAAAATGATCGAGGAACTTACCAAAAGATTAGCAGAATTAGAAACCAAAATGGGTGCTATGACTGAACAAATCGAAGGTATGACCAAAGAAAAAGAGGAGGTTATGGCTAACGCTTTAGCAAAGACTGTAAGCGGTAAAGTTGAAAACAACTCTCCCAAAGTTAAATCACTTCAACACGAACAAATCCACGCTGCTGGACAATTCGTAATGAAACAAATTCTTAAACGCTAATTATTCACAATTAAAATCTAAAAAAAATGCCTTACAATTTAGATAATAACTTCGTAAATGGTGCTACTGAAAGTATATACATTGCACCAACAAACCCTACTGCCAATCCTGGTAATGCTGAAACTTTGAAAACTCAAGGTGACTGTTGCTCAACTCCTTTCACATTTGTTGTGGGTTTGGAAGTTGATGGCACTGACTTAGTTGCGACAATCACTTCTCCTTCTGCTGGATTGAGATACATCAAAGTAACTGTTACTGACGGACTTGGTAACTTCGCTTCCAGAGTAGACACTACTTCTCCATTTGGTCCTATCACTGTTGATGCTTCAGGCTTAACATTTGGTGGAACTTGGCAAGTGGCTATCACTGCTGAAGAAGAAGGTGAAACTTTTGTTACTTGTGCTTGTATGATGACAGTAAATGCTACCATTTTGGGAACAAATGGTTCAACTGCTGAAATCGACACTACATTCACTCCTCCTGCTCTTTAATCTTATTTAATCACTTACAAAATCATAATTAAAAATATGGCAACTGTAGAAAGCGGACAATTCGCAATAAACTTAATCGGTTCACAAGCACAGGAACTTTTGCTAAAACCGATATTCTTTGACGCTAATGTTGAAGAAATCTTTGACACTATGGTATTAGTAAACAAGAAGCAAAATCTTGCTTATGCTGACACTATGGTTAACTTACTTCAAAACACAAACACTTGTGGATGGACTCCAAAAGGTAACTTTGCAATCTTTGACAGATGTATCGAGACTGAATTGGTAAAGGCTAATGTTGAACTTTGCTACGATGAATTCGCTGACACTGTTTACAAGCAATTGATGAAGAAAGGTACTGCTATGGATGACCTTGCAGGTACTATCTTTATGGACCTATTACTTGAGAGAATGGTTCAAGGTGTTAAGAAAGATGTTCTTTTGGGTGCATTCTTTGGAGACAAGGCTTCCAACAACACAGATGTAAACTTTGTTGACGGTATGTGGTCTGTTTACATTCCTCAATTGGTTGGTGCTAATATGATCCCTTACATCAACTCTAACTCTGGTACACCTTTGACTGCAGGTGATGGTATTGATTTATTGAACGCTGTTTACGAAAACGCTTCTAACGTACTTCAAGCAACTCCTGAAGGATCAAAAGTATTCTTAGTTTCTGCTAATGTTTACAGACAATATTTGAAAGACCTACAAAATGCAGGTGTATCTTCAAATATGCACTTAGAACTACAAATAAATGGTGCTTCTGCTTTATCATTCAATGGTATTGAAGTGAAGCCTATGTACGATTGGCAAGGTTATGCTCAGGCATATCAAGGTGTTTCTGATGCTAACTATGTTCTTTATACAGAAAGAAAGAACTTGGTGTTAGGAACTGACATCAACAACTTCCAAAATCAATTCGATGCTTGGTTTGACAAAACTGAAGATAAATTGAAAGCAAAAATCAAATTCTATCTTGGTTTCAACTACAAGTTCAATGAATTGATGGCTGTTGCGTACTAAAATTTTTTCACAAAATAAAAAACATATAATATGTCTTGCTTAACAAATGGTTTATCACTTTCCTGCTCCACATCTTGTGCTGGTGGTTTGGATAAGTTCTACCTGGCAAGTATTGACGATGTCGCTTCCCTTACTTTTGTTAGTGGGGAAGTAACTGTCATTACTATGGTGGGTGCTGCTTCTTTCTATGAATTCACTCCATACCAGGAGACTGGATCTTGGACTGAAACATTAGAGAGAACAAACTGTAACACAGTTATCAATCAAACTTTGGTTGGCACTTTCCCTTGTCACTCACAAGATACGAGAGATGCTATTGCAGAACTTCAGGCTTGTTGTTGTGGTTTTGTAGTTATCCACGTTGAGAATGGTGGTGGCAGATGGATTTGGGGTACTACAAATTCTTTAACTAATGCTGGTATTGGTTTTCCTGCTCAATTGACAAATGTTGAGACTACAACTGGTACTGCTATCAATGATCAGAACCAAGCAACTGTAACAATTACAGCAAGAACTACAATCCAAGCCTACCCATTGGCAACTGCGACTGTAATTCCTTAATATTTCTCTTGGATTTCTATACATTAAAGGGGTGCTATTAGCAATAGTGGCATCCCTTTTCAAAATTTAAAAACTATGTTTAAAGTTAAAGAGTCATTTTTGAATAATACAGCATATTGTGCTAAATTCAAGGTAGTATTAAAAGATGCAACACAAGAACAATTGGAACATCTTTATCACTTAGGAGTCGATTATATTACCACAACCAAAAAAGTAAAAAACAAGCAGTATGACAACGCCAAGACAACAGAAGAGAGTCAAGACACAACGCAAAAATACACAGATTTCACAGAACTCGGTCCCGAATGTTAATGCCTATACAACTGTTCAGTTAGGCCTGGCTCCTTTCCTTGCAGATGACATATTTGCAGAACCTACAAAAAGGTTTTTAGACCAATCTGTAATTGAATATATTCCTTTTCAGACTTATGACTTATGGGCACTGGATAGAATTCAAGCCATTTGTAATAATTCAAGCACAACTGCCTCTATCATTCAACAAAAAGTATCTTACTTTATGGGTGATGGATATTTTTCTGTTGCTGCTGCGACAATGGATCCTCTCCCATCGATAAGAAAGCAAAAAATCCAAGAACAAAATTTAGATATTGTCGATGAACTTACGTTAAATAACTTTTTAAAACAAGTAAATGCTGAAGGGGAAAACATTGATGAACTTACGAATAAAATTATTACAGATTTCAATAACTTTGGCAATGCTTTTATCGAGATTTGTAAGATAAAAGTAGGCAATACAAGAAAATATCAATTAAGACTTTTACCCATCACCTGGTGTAGACCTAAAAAAGCAGGAAGGTATCAGTTAAATCCAACTCATATAGGTGTTACAAGTGAATTTGAACAGCCCTGGTATATAACCCCTGAAGCACCAATCGACTATCCTATCTTTCCAAAATTCGAAGTAATTGACGGTGTAGAAAAATCAATCTTCCATCTAAAGAATTATGATAGTACATTGATGTATTGGGGGTTACCTGAATGGGTTGCTGCTAAAATATGGGCAGAAATAGAATACAGAATCCCTAAATTTAACCAATCCAAGTTTGAAAATGGTTTCACTCCTTCTGCTATCGTTAATTTATATGGCTCAACAAATCAAGAAGAGGCTCAAGAATTAGTCGCTGCAATGAAATCCTGCTTTACTGGTACTGGTAACAATAGCAAAATGTTTATCCAGGCATTAAGAGATGAGACATATAAAGCAGATGTACAGATATTGTCTAATCAAAACGAAGGCGAATTCTTGCAATTACAGAAAATGGCACAAGAGGCCATAGTGAGTGCTCATAGGTGGACTGTTGCTTTGACTGGATTAAGACAGCCTGGTAGTTTAGGAAGTAATCAAATGATACGTTCTGAATTCGAGATCGTTTATAATACTGTTATCAGACCAATGCAAAGGATGTTCTTGGGTAAGTTTTTAAACCCAGTTATTCAGGATGCAGGTATTTGGTTGGGTAACAATTGGACAAACATTGCTTTGGATATTGCTAAACCTACTCCAGTATCATTTATGGCAGATTTGACAATTGATAAGGTATTGACTCAAGACGAACAAAGAGCGGAATTGGGATTTGCTCCATTACAACAAGAACAAAACACAATAGAAGATGCAACTAATTAAACCACAAGAAGTAGTAAATACTGGTATTTATAGAGCGGCTCCAGTAAATGCCAGGTTTGACATCAATCAGATTTCTCCTCACATACAGAGTGCAGAGGAAAGACATTTGATACATCTGTTAGGAAGTGCATTATATAATGATATGGTCGCCAATCAAAACACTTTAGTGAGTAACTACAATCCAGATGCAGGTCCTTTAGTTGACAAGTTTCCAACTGATCCTAACTATGAAACATTGTGGACCTTATACCTATTGAGATTTAATTCATATATCGTTTGGTATGAGGCTTTGCCATTTATTGTAATGAATGTTACAAGCAAAGGTATATTCCAAAACGATAGTGAATTTGCACAGAATGGTGGTATGAGTGCTTTAAAGTTTATGCAGGACACAATGATGCAAAGAATGGAAAATTTAAAAGATATTATCCAGGACTATCTTTGTCAAAATAAAGCCTCTTATCCTTTATTCAATAGTAAGCACTGCCCTTGCAATAGTTGTGGAAGTTGTGAGGATGAGTGTGGATGTGGTAACAATAGTCACTGGTGTAATTGTGGTTCTTATGGTATGTATGGCTTCTGCAGAACTTGTAAAAGACAAAAGAATAATTCAACAAATATAATCTTCTATTAAAATGATCATAGTTAAATTAACCAATGGAAATGTCATCCTAAAGGATGGTTCAGGAAACGTAGTAAAACGCCTTGTAAGCGATTCTTTTATTCAATGGACTTCTGATACTACTGTCGATGTTTATGCGAATAGTGACAAAATTACAACGCTTGTAACTACTGAAATAACTGGCACACAGATAGAACCTGCTGCGGTAGTTCCATTTGCTGGTAATGCTTACGATTTGTTGGATTTATTATCTGACTCTTTTTTTTTTAGGGTAACTGGCGGTGGTGGATCACAGAATCTTACACAAGTTTTAACTGTTGGCAATTCAGCAGGTAATCTCGATATTGTTGATGTCGATAAACTTGGATTCAATACTTCCACAACAGATACGGCAGGTGTTGGTGAATTGGTATGGAATAATACTGATGGCACTTTGGATTTAGGCTTAAAAGGTGGCAATGTTACTTTGCAAGTTGGTTTAGAGAATGTTGTTAGAATAGTAAATAAGAC
>Ga0208599_1000160_pt1 | contig 19540 bp, 5 predicted proteins | sample LakMenEpi17Aug12_FD_150706 | JGI IMG/M metagenome (GOLD analysis project Ga0208599, IMG submission 150706) | Freshwater microbial communities from Lake Mendota, WI - 17AUG2012 deep hole epilimnion (SPAdes) | ecosystem: Environmental > Aquatic > Freshwater > Lake > Epilimnion/Euphotic zone ... | reverse complement strand
AGGGCAATTAAATTTATCGGACAAGTAAGAAAAATCCTTGATGTTGTTCCTTATTGTGAACATCTTAAACCAAAAGAGTTTGATAAAGATAATGCATTTGGTTTTAATGTCGGAGCAAGAAAAGTATTCGGTCAAGATCTTTCATGTTATGCAAAAGGTATTACTGGTCAAATAACTGGTAGCCACGCCGATGATATTATTGCAGACGATGTTGAGATTGAAGAAAACGCAGATAGTCCATCGGCTAGAGAAAAACTTTTAAATAAACTAGCAGAGTTAGAACAAATTAGAAACAATACACCAGATGGTTGTATTCGCATTCTTGGTACTTTTCAATCAACCGACAGTATCTATATTAAATTATCTAATGCTTATCCTATTATTAAATTTCCTGCGGTTATTCCAAATCCAGATATTCCCGGTGAAATAGATAATTGTGCTGACTATATCCTAAAGTTGGGCCTAGAAGTAGGAGAATCAACACAACCAGAAAGATTCCCTATAGAAGTCCTTAAGTCTAGAGAGGCTAAGATTGGACCTAGGTTATTCTCTTTACACTACAAATTAGATCCTACTCTTAGCGATAGAGCTAAGTATCCCCTTAAGTTAGAAGATTTAATTGTAATTGATGTTAATCCTGAGTTATTTCCAGAAAAAATTATTTGGGAAAAGCGTACAGTAAAAAAAATAGAATCACATGGTATTAGTGGAGATCTTCTTTATGAACCACAATGGATTAGTCCTAACTTTGTACCGTATATGCAAACTGTTATGTTTGTTGACCCAAGTGGTCGTGGTTCAGACGAAACAGCTATTTGCATTGCATCATTTGTCAATGGCTATGTCGTTATACATGAATTGCTTGGTCTTCAGGGAGGATACGAAGAAGCATTATTAAGGAAGATTGCTAAATTAGCGTATCAATACGAAATTAATTTAATTAGGGTTGAAGCTAACTTCGGTGATGCCATGTATTGTAATCTTCTCAGACCAGTCGTATCAGAAGTTTGTGGTCAAGTAGCTATTGAAGATTTTAAGGTATCTGGTGGAAAAGAAGGTAGAATCATTAGAACACTAGAGCCAATTATGGCAGTACATAAATTAATATTCAACACTAAAGCTATTAAAGATCCTGAAAATCAAAAACAAATTACAAGAATAACAGATCGTCGTGGAAGTCTTAAACACGATGACCGTGTAGATATTCTTGCTAGTGCTGTTGCCTATTGGCAAGATTCATTATCTATTGATGCTGATTCTCAAATTGAAAAAAATAAACAAGAAGAGTATAAGCAACAATTAAAAGAGTGGATGAGTAATAAAAGAGCTTTAGGTCTTCTTGGTGAAAGAATAAGTGGTGCTATTTTATTAAATGGTAGTGATCAATATATGAAAAAAGTTTTTAAACCAGTCGTTAAAAAGAGATTTAAAACATGAGTTTTTGTGTTGTAACAGGAGTTGGACCCAGAACTGGAACTTCTTTTGTAATGCAAAAAGCTAGAGAAGTTGGATTACCAATTAGTGGAGAAATGTTTATTGATGGGGTAACTATTAATAAACATAATCCAAATGGGTATTGGGATATAAATCCATTTCACTTTCCAACTTTACTTCAATCAAATAAACTTGATAATACTGTTGTAAAGGTTTGGCCTACAGTACTTCAATTTATAGATATTTCAAAAATTAAATGTATTGTGGTATTAGAAAGAAAAAATAAAGAAGAACAGATTTCCAGTATTTTAAAAGTTTTAAACGATGAATTAACACTACCTATTAATCAAATATTTTATGATCAAAAAACACCTATTGAGTTAATAGAAGAATCAAATAATATATTAAACTATTATCTAAAACCAGATATTAATTTTATTAAGGTTTATACTGAAGATTTAGATAGTAGTATAAAAAATATTTTGGACTTTTTAGAAAGAGGTCTATCATGCCAGCAGTAATTTTAGGAATGGGTGGATTAGCTATGGGTGCTTCATTGCTACAGGGTTTGGGAGCATCAAGCCAAGCACAAGCACAAGCAAAACAACAGCAGATGGCTGCTGAAAACGCAAACTTTCAAAGACAATGGCAGGTAGATGCAAACAACCGAGCAATTGAAAAAGCAAATCTAGCAAGAGCTTTAAATAATATGGCTATTGAGAGAACTGCTTTAAACGAAAGAGCCATTGCAGAAGTCTATCAAAAAATGGGATATGATAATGCAAAAAGCCAATATAGTAAACAAACCAATCAAGTTAACTCAGCTTTACTATCTAGCATTTCTGGTAGAAATATTTCAGCATCTTCTGGAACAGCAAGAGCTTTATTAAGACAAAATCTTTTTAATGCTACTGCTAATATGGCAAACTTAAGAATATCAAATACAAATAAAATGCGTGATATTGCCACCGTATATCAGAACAGACTTGCACAAAGAGATTTTAATTTCCAAGAATTTAATACATTTATTCCCGGAGATACAAGTACTGTTAGCGGTGCTCCTATGGGTGCGATTATTGGATCTGCTGCTCTTAGTGGCATTGGATCCGGTCTTTCTGCTGGACTATCTTATGGTGCTCAAGGTAAAGGATTATTTGCAACATGAAACCTGAACTTTTAAACCAACTTCAACAAATAGCAACGGGATCTGTTTATTCTGGAAAACAAAATTATCAAGATATTTCCAAAATTAGAGAATCAAAGCTAAAAGATAAACTTAAAAAAATAGAATCTGAAATTAAGGAAATGTATCCCAAAGATAAAGATAAATTCTTTAGAACTTGGGTACAGGCTACTAAAGATTTTCCAATGCCTACAGAAGAATTTAAAGAATTCTATTGGAAAAAGTATCTTGAACTAAATCCAGAAAAAACCGAAAAAGCTAAAAAAGATTTATTAAATAAAACCTTAATGGAATTAAGTTCTTTTGAAACAACAACACAAAAAGAACATTTCTTAAGAGATAAAGTTTCAAGAATGCCTAATTGGTTAATTAATGAAGTAAAAGACGATCTTCAAAACTATTCAACCAAAAACTCAGATACAAATCTAAACAAAGCCAAACAAGTTTATAAAGATAATCTTGCAAGACGGCTGAATAATTTGTCTGATAGAGAATTAGATCCAGATGTTTCTGAAGAAGCTCATATTGACGATCTTCTTAAACTAGAAAAAATGAATCTAATGGATGTATCTGAAGCATTTAATGGTAGATTTGGTGTTGTGGGTAAAGAAGGTAACTTTATTCCAGCATTCGATTTATCAGATAGAACACAAGTATTTCCAGAAGATCCTTTTGGAAACCCAAATACAGATGAACAATTAATGATTGATGATCTTGCCCCAGATTTTATTAGAGGATTTGTAAAAAACAGTTTAACAAATCAAAGAGAAAAAATTAATTTAGATAATAAAGCTTCTGAAGGAGTAGCATCAATGATGTTAGAATCTGGGTCTTTAACCCCAGATAAATGGAATGAGGCATTTTCAATGTTTTCAAATCCAGATTACACACAACTAATGAAAAAAGGTCTTCGTGGTGAATTAGAGGCTGGTAGAATTACCAATAGCGAAGATATGGTTAAAAATATTTATATGGTATTATCTCAATATAAAGATTTACTAGGAGATACACAAAATGGCCCCAACGCCTGAGCAACTAATAATCCAAGAACAGCCAAATCTTTTACAGGCTCCACAAGTTCAAGAACAAATCGCACAAGCACCTATTTTACGAGAAGGTGAAGTATCAATGGCAGCACCAAATCAATGGATTGGTCCAATTGATTATGGTTTAAATTGGTATGCTCTTGGTGCTCAGGCTTTTAAAGTCGCTGGAGATCTTTATGGTGATCTACTACAATATAATGTAGCAAAAACTGGAGCAAAAATAAATGATCTTCAGTTTGACTATCGTACTAAAATGGAAAATGAATTTGCATCTTCTATTTCTACCCAACCAAAAGACTTTGTTTCAAGACCAGATGAAGTAGATTATAATAAACCATTTGATGCTTCTAAAAAATATCAAGAAGAGTTTAAACAAAAAGCAAATGAAATTATTGGATTTAAAGATTCTGATGGAAACCTAATTGATGTTTTTGCTGAAGATTATGATTTTGAAAAAACAGGATCAGCTTGGTTTAATATAGTAGAAAACGCAAGATTTGGTTTAATGAGAATATCTCAAGATGCTGAAAGAGTTCAAAGAGATGTTTTAGAATCGTTTAAAAACAATTATGAAGCATCAACTGCTTTTGAAAAGTGGAAAAATGGTGGGTATTTACCAGAATCAGAATTAAAAAAAATATCTCCACTTATGTATCCAATGTTAAATGGAATAGACCCAATAACCGGATATATTGAAGAAGTTGGAACCGAAAATATAAACATGTCGGCTAAAACACCAAATGGATCTCCTGTTTTAATTGCTAGACAAAACCAAATATTCTTAAACCCACAGGCAACAGAAGAAAACATTGTAGAAGCAATAGGTTTAAGTGGTTATAATACTATACGAGAGTTAGATGTTTCGCAAATCGCTGCGTCAGCTAGAGGAGTAAATTTACCACACAATTTTGCAAATGAAATAAGACAAACTCTTAGATCTGAAAACATTTCACCAGCGCAAGCTATTCGATTAAAAACAGATTTAAAATATCTTTCACAAAATAAATTGAGTGAAGTACTAACTTCAGGTACTGATTTTAACCCACTAGAAAGAGCAAGATTAATGTGGGCATATGCAAAATCAGGAGCATATCCCGGAATGGAAGAACTAACACCAGAGTCTTTTTCTACTGGTATTAATAGTATTACACAACCAACGGCTAATCAAATAGCTTCCTTTAATAGAATTATTAATAGAGCACCGATAGAAGGCGGTGCAAACATACAAACAGCTACTTCTGGTGAAGAAGCTCTTGAATTTACAAGAAGAATATTTCCAACAATGATGGGAGCTGTATCTGAAGATGGTACGGTAATAAATCAAGATATTTATAATATTTCTTCTGATAGAGAAAATTATATTGATTATTTACAAACAAATTCTCAAGTTATGCCACTATTATATGGTGCTTTAATAGAATACCAAACATTACGGGAAAACGGTATTGAACAAGAGCAAGCAGAAAAATTAATTGGAAGTAATTTAAATGTAGTTGTTATAACAGATGACACCAATAAACCATTTGTTTCAAGAGTAATTCAACAAAAATTACCAACAGAATGGAAAAAAAGTATGGAATCAGATTTGGTTGTTAGAGAAAACCAAGGTGAATCCATTAATGAAGCTTTTAAAGAAACCCTTAAAACCGATAAACCAGAAACAACAGTATTTAGATATATGTCTTTACAAACAACACTACCACCAAATGATTTGGATAGTTTTGTAGTTTCTGTTGATTCTAGTTTAATTCCAACACCAAATTCACCAATTAAACCAGAAACTAGAATTGAACTAATTAGAGCAGCAAGATCAGTAGAAAATATTAATGGACAAAACCGTAGTGAATCTATTTCTTTAGGTGAAGCCACAAGAGTAGCTATTGCAACAAATCCATCAGTCCTTAAAAAGTTTAATAACAATAGAATTCCAGCAACTGAACAAGAAGCCATAACCATTGCTGCACAGATATATGATACAATAGGTCCAGCAGAAATGTGGGGTTGGAGTTTTGCTTATAACTCTGGTCAAGATCAAATAATGAACTCACCAAATGGTGGAATTCCTTTTAAACTCAAATCAATTAATTATACTGATTCTAACGGAGAATTACAAAATTTATTAAGCGATACAAGTGTTGTATCTCAAGTTAATGCTAATAATATTACAGCTGTTGATCAAAGAACAGGAATTCCTTTTTGGATGCTTGAAAATTCATCGCTAAATTTAACTGGAAAAGAAGAATTTTATAAAAACTTTGAAAGACTTAGTTCAGGAACAAGAGCAAAAGCGTTTGAATTTAATTATGGAACTAATCCACTAACAAGCCCAGAAGATACTGGTTTAATAGCAGCAGCTAGATTCCTTTCAAGAACACAAAATGAAAAAGGCACAACAACTTTTGCTTTAACTAAAAAAATGGCTGCAAAAGAAATTACTCAGTTATCTAGAGAAATTAGCCAACACGAAGCAAAAATTGGAGCCGCAAATCCAGAGTTTTTAGACTATGTTGCAGATATTTTAGCAGATTCTTATAGAAACGGCAAAACAAAAGCAACAGCTAAAAAAGAATATCTATCAGCATTATCTCAAATTGTAAGTGATCCTCAATTATTTGAATATATTACTTCATATGATGTAGATGAAGATAAAATGTTTACTGGATTAGATCTTGTAGATAATCTACATAGAGCTACTATTGGATTTACTTCAAACATTGTAAATGTTGTTGGTGATGGAGTAGAAAAAGAAAATACTAAGTTATTTTGGGAAAGAGCTTTATCTAATTCTATTAGAGGTAATAGTTACTTACCACCAAATAAAACTGTAGCACCAGAAGAGCCAACTGTATTTGGACAAGTCATGTCTGGTGCTGGACAACTTGGTAAAGCAACGGTACAGACTCTATTCCCAATAGATTTATTAATGGATACAGAATACTCATCTATATGGTCACAAGCTGCTAATGCAATTTTTAGACCCGGAGCAACAACCGTAGATTTTGATCTTAAACCATTTGGTAAATCAGAGCAAATTAAAACAGAACAACCTAAATCAGAAGAATCTGAAATAGATAAACTACAAAACAAAAGAACATCACCGGGAGCTGTTAGTGATAAACCATATATTCCATTAATTAGCGAATACGAAGGCTTAAGAACTGAAGCTTATTGGGATGATGCTGGTAAGGTATGGACTATTGGTAAAGGAACTACAACATACCCAGACGGATCTCCAGTTAAAGAAGGAGATAAAATTACAGAAGAACAAGCTCAGGAGTTCTTAATAAATCATGTAAATAATAAAATTATCCCAAGATTGCAAGATAGTATTCCAACTTGGAATGATTTAAACGAAAATCAAAGAGCTGCATTAATTTCATTTGCCTATAACCTAGGAGAAAATTTCTATGGTCGTAGGGGATTTGAAACTATTACAAAAGCTTTATCTGATAAAAAAAATCTAAATAATGTTCCAAATGCATTGATGCTATATGTCAAAGCAGGAGGAAAAAAACTAAAAGGTCTTGAAAGAAGAAGAAAAGCAGAAGCTGATCTTTGGGTTAAATAATACTTATTCATGGCACGCCAGTCCCCAGAAAGGTAACACAAACTATGCAACGAAACTCTATTAGCGATATCCGTAGTCCTAACTTTGCTAACATATATCAACCACCAGTATATGGTGCATCTGATCCATATGTCGCATATACAGCAACACAACTATATAATATTGGACGAAGTTTCTTTTCAACCATTGGAAAAGATGATTGGGCTAGATCTGGAATTCTACCAGAAGTATCTTTAGCTTCAATTAACAATCTAGCCAATTGGACAACAACTCCACCTAAAGAAGATTTTTCAACTTTTATTAGATTAAGTCATATTGCTGGAAAGGGAGAAAACCCCGGTTTAATCGGAAGAGATGTTGATCGTTATGCCTTTCAAAGAGCTATTATGGGACAAGGTATAGCTCCATATAACAAACTAACCACAATATTAGAAGAAAACCTAACAGACGAACAAATTAAAAACTTACAAAAAACCACAACACAAGAAAAACCAACTTATTATGATGTTGAAACCGGATTACCAATTAAATACGAAGAAAACGGTAAAAAAGTACCAGCAACAAAGTTTGGTGAAGCTACTGTAATAAAACAAGACGATTTAAAAAACATAGCTAAGGAAATGTTAAATAGAGGTACTTTGTATAGGTTATATGCAACACTAAAGGCTGATAATTTATTACCAAACCTTTTAGTACCAACAGCTATTGATGCATCAGAGGGATTAGATCCAAGAACAAGTGAAATGAAGTCTTTACAAAGAACAGCATCAGATTTTGTTGGCATAAGTGATTATACAGCCTCTGAAATGAGTAATTTACAGGAAATTTCAAATGGACTTTTTGGAGATCTTTCAAATGTTGCTCAGTTCAATAGCTCAATTAACCCATTTGATGTTTCTGGTATTTCCGAAGATATTGTTGAAGCATTAAAACCAACACCAGAAGAATTAAGAAATGGTTTTGATGGTGTTGAGTGGTTTAATAAATCTATCAATCCAGAAGTAGTACCATACCTAGCTCAAAAGGGTATTGATGAAAATACTGTAAGGTCGGCAAGAGGTCATAGAGAAGCACTTTATTTTATTCAGGATGCTTTAAGTACAACAACAATTCAAGAAAGAATTGAAAGATACACCCGAGATGCTGGTTTCTTAAAAACAAACATGCTTACTCAGTTGGGTTATTCTTTACCAACAATTCTTATTAATGACCCAGATCTAGCAATAACAATAAGTACTGGTGGTATTGGAAGATTAATTAAGGGTGCTTCTTTAGGTACATACCAACTTCTTAAGGGTACAACTAAAACACAACTACTTAAAAAAGCAATGCAAGAAACAGCAGAAAAATCTAAACTAGCTTTGGCTGCTAGGGGTTTATATCAAATTTCTGTTGGTGATCTACCAGTATGGTTTAAGAATAGAAATGCTATTGAAAAAATTGCTTTGGGTACTGGTATTGTTGGTTTACAGGGTGTTGGTGCTAATTATAGAGGTCAATTAGACCGTATTGCTTGGGCTAATACTGCATTACTAACTGACGCTACAGATGAAGTTAGTAAAACCGAACTAGCTATTTCTGGTGCTTTGGGTGGTTTGTTTGGTGGTATTGTTGGTAGTATAGCTGCTATTGGAAATAAAAACTATACACTAGAAAAAACATCTTATCTTGATCAAGAAGGAAACCAAGCTTCAATGATTGGGGCTACACCAGATCAAACAGCACCAATTACAGCTGGATTAGAAGCAGCCGTAGAATCTAATACAGTTAATCCAGCTGCTACTGTAAAAGATCCACTAGAGCCTACTGGAGAAAACATTAAGGATGATGGTGTTGTTATTTCTGAAATTAGTGGAAGAAAAACAAAACTAAGAGAAGATGATATCTTCCAAGTAAATGAAATTGAACCAGAAAAGGTTATGTCTGGTGAGTATAAACTAGTAAAAGATTCTAGAACAGGAAACGATATTTTAGTAAGACAAGACGCTATTGATGCTGCACAACCAAAAGTAAAAACAGAGATTATACCAGAAGAACCAAAACTAACAGAACTAGAAAAAACAACTATTGAAGCAGAAAAATTTGGAGATGCTTCTGATATCTCTACTAAAGCAAAAATGGATGATGGTCTTGTCAAAGCTTCAGAAAACTCTGCATTAAATAGATTAAAAGGTGAAGGTGATTCCAATTATCTTAGCAGATTAATTAATGGAGATGAAATAAAATCTTCTTCAGATATTCTTAGAGCAGTATCTGAACCAACTATAAAACCAAAAACAACAATGGGTAGGTTGGTTGATTTTAGACGAAGACTTCTTGCTGCTAAAAATCTACTTAAGGAAACTAAACACAATAAGGGAGATGATTGGACAAACGCAAGAATCAGCGAGCTTGATAATCTAGAAAAAGGCGAACTTGCTATTGCAATTAACAAAGCAATGAATGCTGGAGATAATAACTTTACTAAGCTACCAGCAAACATTAAAGAAAAAATGACCAACTTTGTTATTGAACATGCTGGAAAGTCTGATGATGAAATTGATCGTTTAATTAAAGAAACTAAAGATATGTTTAACAAATCTCAAAAAGATATGTTAAAAAGAAGATTAAAAACTCCAGTAACAAGAGCACAAAGAAGAAAGCTTATTGAAGAAGTATTATCAGATAATAGTATTAGTGAACAATCAAGAAAGATTTTAAATACTTTATTAGGAACACCAGAAAACCTAAGTCTTAATCAAAGAAGACTTGCTTCTAGGGCTTATAGAAAAGAAAAATACTTTTTAAATAAAGCATCTTATTTAACTAGTGAGTTTTATCTAGACTTTAGAAATGTAATAAATGAAGCATTAGACGAAATTTCTATAAGAAATAAAGATGGTGCTAAAAATAATTCGGATTTAATACTAAGCCTTGTAAGAGGTGCTTTAATAAACCTAAGGCTACCAGAACGCGCTGGAACAAGTAGAATTACAATTAAACTAGATAACCTAAAAGAAAATGTTCTTGGTAGCAATAAACTAACTTTTGACAAAAATGGAGTTGGTTTATTAGAAATTACATTAGATAAAAATACATTAGTAAAAGCACTAGAAACAGGAGATAAAGCACTAATTGCTCATACTGTTCTACATGAACTTGGTCATGCTTATTCTTATTTTGCAACACCAACAGAAATCATAAGAATGATGACAATGTATAGTGAGTTTTTAGATTTAGATGTTCTAGAAGCTTTTGTTAATATTACCGAATCAACTAGAGGTAGTTTGGCGGATAGTGTTGGGGTTTATGCTGCTATTAATCCCGGAGAAGTTTTTGCAAATCACTTTGCTAATCAAGGATTAGTAACTAGCTTAGATGCAGCAGCAAAACTAAAACTATCTTTCCTAGAAGCATTTACTACTTATGTTGAAGATATTATTAATGGTATTGCAGATGTCTTTACATTTAATGATACTACTAAACTTAAACTTAAAAGAATTAGTAAAGTATTGAATGAAGTAATTGAAAATATTTCTACCACTAAACCAGATGCAACAACTCTTATTGACATGGTTAAAGAAGAAAGAGATTTTTCAATAGCTTTAAAAAAAGCTTCTTTTTATGATAAAGATAAAAAAAAATATCAAAAAAATATTATTAAACTTATTAAAGATAATTTACCTAAAAAAATTACAGGAGAAGATGGCCGTTTATTAATAGATTTCTTAACAGATGGTTACGCAGAACGAAAAGATTTTAGTATAGATAAAGATTTTTTATTTGATATAAGATTAATTGCACCAGAAATTTCATCAATAAAAACAACTTCTAGAGATCTTTTCTCTGCACTTCAAGCTATTAAAAAAGAAATGGGAATGGAAAATTTTTACCTTAATAGTATAGAAGATGAGTTTGACTTACTGTTGAACCCAGAAAAAATTTTTTCCTATCAATTATTCAGAGATTTGCCAACAATATCTAAACCAGATTCATTTAATACAATTCGTAATATCGTTAAAACAGCAGAACTAACTTCTACAAGAGTAGCATTAGAACGATATCTTAAAAACAATAAATTAGAAACTTTACCGACTATTGAATCAGCATTAAATTTTATAAAGACACAGGGTGATTATATATCAGCTGGTCTTACTAGATATTTAAATGATAGAGTATTTGGATTGTCCCGTATTAATGAAAATATTCAAATGCTTGAAACTTTAAACTCAAAAGCAAAAACTAAATCTATTCTTAGACAAAATGTATTTGAATTACCTAGTGGTCAACAGGTTTTTAGACCTAAATTTGATACTGGTCTAGATGATACTAGCTTGGTATTATATCACGGTGGAACATGGACTGGTAATAAAGAACCAAACATGCTTCATTCTGGTACATTAAAAGCAGCCTTTGATCGTACTAAACATTCGTTAGATTCTAATAATAAGTATAATATTGTTGCTTTTGAGGTTTCTAAAGAAGCAAATATTATTGAAATGGTTGATACTGGAATAAACCATACAGATTTTGAGTCTTACTGGAAATCCATTACAGAAGCTTATGATAATAAACCAGATCTAAGATTTGATCAAATTATTAGAGACATCGTTATAAGCAAGAAAAAAGCAGATGAAATTATTAATAAGATATATGAAAACGCACGAAGATTTGAATTAATTCGTGAAATAGAAAATGTAATTGGTGATGTTGATTTATTAAAAACAATTTTTAAAGAAGCTGGTGTAGATATCATCAAATATAAAAATGTTGGTGAGGATATTGGATCTACTTCCTTTGTTATTGTAAATCCAAGGGTTATTTCTATAAAAGCCAACGGTAAGTTTGAACCAGACGGAACTTGGGCATGGCGATCTACATATACTGGTAGGGTATTAGAAAGTACAACTAGAGATCTACATGATATTAACTATCGTGGGTCTGAGAGTTTAGAAAAACTTATTTCTCTATTACCAGATCTAAAAGGAATAACAGCAGATCTTTCTGAAGCAATTGGAGTTCAAAAAGAAGTTGAGTTTAAACCAACTTCAATTACTGAAGTAACTTCTGAAACTAAACCACTTCTACAAAAAGAACTAGACGAATTTTTAATTAAAATTGAAGGACTAAAACCATCTTTCTTTACAAGATTAGCTAGTGTAGTAAGAGCTAAAACAACACTAAGCATTGATCTAGAAGATGCTAAATCAACACTAACAAATGTTTGGCTTGCTAGCAGAGCACAACTAGATAAAGGCGAAATCCCAACAATTCTTAAAATGAAAACAGAAAACGAAATCTTCCGTTTTGTTGTTGGTTTTAAAAAAAAGATTTCATTGAAAGAATTAGATGCTAGGGCAAAAGGTGGTAAAGTTGGAGAACTAGATGCTTTTGAAGATGTAGAAGTAGCTGCTGGACAAGCAAACAAAAATAATGAAACTATTGATGATGGGGCTATGGACATTGATTCACTAAGAAAAAGACAAAGTGATTTTAAAACTTGGTTAAATTCTCTTAATACAGTAAGTGAAGAAAACAAGCAAGCTATTGATGCTTTATTTGATATTAGAGTACAATCTTTTAAAGGAACAAAAACAAAAACACTACAGGATATTAAACCTGGAGAAGTTCCAAAGCTTCCTGCCGGATCTGGAGAAAAACTTTATTTTGCTATGAACCCAGAGCAAAAAACAGAATATGATGCTGCTGTTGCTTCTGGTAATAAAGATTTAATTGCTTCATATAAAAAGAAGTTTACTAATCTAGTAACTAGAATTCAAAAATTAGAAAAGAAATTACTAGATAAATATAGAGCAACACCAGATAAACCAATTCATGCAGAAAAAGTTTTACACGATGCTGTATTAGAAAAAGTTGCTAAGTCAGATGAACCAGTACTTAAAACAGAACAAACTAAACAAGAAAATCTTGAAAAAGATTCTATACTTGAAGAAGAAAACCAAGCAACACTAGTAACCAAGGAAGAAGTCCCAGAAGTTGCAGCACCAATACTTAAGGGTAAGGGTGGTGATGAAATGTTTACAACAACAAGTGTTCTTGATGATCCTAGAACAATGCAACTAGGTCATATGTTTACTACTGAACGAAGAGCTGCTGGAGTTCGTAAAAAACTTAATCGTAGATTTACTGTTAGAGCTAGAGTAAATAAAAGCAGAGTTTTTAGAATTGTAAATAATGGTAAATCTGTTTTTGAAACTATTAAAACACTACCAGAACCAATTTTAAGAATAGCTGGTATTAATAAATCAATTATGGAAAGAGTTTTGGGTTCTGTAGTAAAAGAACACTCTGAATCACAGGCAATGTTAGTAATCCTAAATAAGTTAAACGAAGAAGGATATACTGCAATAGAAATTATTGATCAAAATGGAAACCTAATTGGAGATATGCCTACATCTTTAGAGCATGTTACTATTCTAGACCATGTAGATCATGAAGGATTAATTGGACCAAAATATGCACCAATTGTTAGAAAAGGACCAATTGAACCAATTCCTGTACAAAAAAATACTGTTGAAGTAGAACCAACACCAACACTTAATCCAGAAGAACTTCCAGTAAAAGTTAAAGATGGAGAATCACTAGAAAAAACTCAAGAAATTGAAACAAGAGAATCAGATGTTCCACAAATTAGTGAAGAAGAAGCATTTATTCACCATACTTTAAATGCTGTTGAATCTTTAAGATGGAACGGAACTACTCCTAAGTTAATTAAAATTGCACTACTTCGTTTTATGAAGAAAGCGAAAGAACTTAGAGAAAACTTAGGACAACCATTAACTGGTATTCCACCAGAATTTAAAGCAATGCTTTATAAGGTATTACGAGTAGCTGAAGCTATTGCAGAACAAAACCGTAGTAATCTAGGTAAAGCTTATGAAGAAATTAACAACGAATTCTGGACTATTTTTGATAGACAAATGGCAGGAGAATTGGTTGCTAGAGGTGAAAAGACTGCTGAGATAAGTATTAAGACAATTAATGAAATCATTGATTTTGCTCATGCTAAGGTTAATGAAAACATTGAACTAAGAAATAAAAGAGATGGAACTAAACTACCAGAATTTATTAAACCACTAAAGCCAGATGAGTTTGAGTTTACAGTAAGTAAACCAACTAATAAATACCCAGATGGTGTTAAGTTTAAAAAAGGAAGTTTTGCTGAAACTTTAAATTTAACTATTGAGAAAAATGCTAAAGCAGAACCAAAGAAAGCTAAAGAAGCTCCAGCAGAACCAACTAAAGACGAAGTAGAAAATGCAGTTATAGCTGCTATTAATAACGACACAAAAGACAATACAATGTTATTAAGAGAGTCTAGTTGGATTGGAAAACTGTTTGGTGGAAGCCAAAGAGAAGGAGCTAATTGGTGGCGTAGGCTTCTAAACGGAGCAAGAAACCTAATTGAAATGCGTACTGAAACTCAATTTACTACGCACTCACTTAGCAATATTACAAGAACCATCGCAGCTTGGGTAGATCCATCAAAAGCACATATCCACAATCTTGTTGGTGGTGGAAAGAACGCAAGAAAGTCGTGGGAAGCTATTGCACATGAAGTAACTAGAATTACTTCTTCACTAAGAGATACCATGACAAGTCTAATTAGAGCAGTACCAAATGAAAAGATTGTTGAAAACATTAATATTGCTGTAATGAAAACATTTGCTTCTAAAGGAAATCTAAATAGAGCAGATATTGATTCTGCTGTATCAGTTGTAATTCCAAAACCATCAAGAGAACTACTTGATAAGGTATTTGCACTAAGTCAAAAAATGTATGGAAATATTCTAGAAATAAACAAAAAGATTCTAGATTTAGAAAATGAAACTGGTTGGATTGAACTAAAAGATAAAGACGGAAATCCAATTAAGCCATCTGAATACTTCCCAATTACATTTATTCAAGAAAGAGTATTACCAACTAATAGAGATTCGATTATCAAAGAAATGGTAAGAGTCAGACAAGAAACACTAAGAAAGTCTGATGATTTATCAACAGATATTATGTTGTCTATGGGTTGGTTATTTGACAACAGCAATGATGTACAAGCTGGTATTCTTGATAAGGGAAGAGAAGTTGAGGGACGAAGAACTCACTTCTTAACGGAAGCAAACTTTGATAAACAAACCCTAATTAACCTAGAAGTAAATAGATACAAGGCTGGTACAGATGCTAGAACCTTCGCTGAAATGGCTGGAGAAGCTAGCAATAAACACTTTGTTTACGAAGATAGTACTACTGGTGATTTAGTTGTATGTCGTATTCCAAAGAAAAAAGCAGATCTAAGTTTGGCAGATCTAGCTAAATATAATGAAGTTGTTAATGGTAGTACTAATTATATTGGAAAGCAATGGAAAGCAAACTTCCCCGGAATGCCTGTATCACCACTATATACCATAATGAGTGAACTATTAGATTCTAAGTTATATCAAGGTAGATATAATAAAAACTCTAGAGTTAGTAGAGGTAATCCACTAAACCCAATGACTTTATTGCGAGATCGTAATAGAATTGAATACGGTATTGCTGTAAAACCACTAACTTGGGATGAAGTTCTTGCTAGTCCAGAACTACTAAAGGTTACTAGAAATGATCCACTAGAAGCCTATATGAACTTCCTAAAGGCTAGAGGATTTGACTTGCTTATGCAGGTTGAACTAGATAGAATGCTTGGACTAAGAGGTGTACGCTTTAGTCAATTTATGTCAATTCTACAAAACAAAGCTTTGGAAGACGCAAGAGCAGAAGGTGCTCCAGATACTGTACTAGAAGGAATTGTAGCTGGCTTTAATAGAATTTCTAATGAATATCTATACTATAAAGGACAGCTTAGTGTTCTAACAGCAGCTGGAGAAAGCATTGGTAAAGAATTTGCTGAAGTTGGTCTTAATCTAGTAAGAGGAACTAGTGCTCCAATCTGGGGTATTACCTCCTTAGCCGAACCAGTTCAACACCTTATAAAAGGTCCGGGAACTGTAGGTACTATCCAAACTATTAAAAATATGTGGGATGGTATTAGAATTATTATTGGAGATAAACGATTCTCTACTTCAGCAGCTCTTATGGATGAAATGAGAGATGCCGTATTCTTTATTGATCTTATTAGATCAGACCTTGCAGATAGAGTTATTAACGCAGATTTAGACGGTGTTCCAAAACTATCAAGATGGTTTGATCGTATTAAAGCAACTAGAGAAGACAGTCGATTTGGTCTTCTTAGCGATACTTCGGATGTATTTGGTAATGTCGGAGTAGAAATTGGATCAGTAAGATATACTACATACTTTGCAAGAAAACTAGCAATGCAAAGATTTGGTGCATCTTTATCTAAGTTTATTAATAATGGAGCAGCTGAAAGATTCTTTGCTGCCTTAAATAGACCAGATATTAAGAGTAAGATGAGTCAACTAGAAGAACTTGCTTTTACTGATCCAAAAGCAGAGGCTGAATTGTTTAAGATGTTTAAGGGTATTGCTAGAGAAACTGGATTTGGAGATAGTTGGGATATTGCTTTGGCAATGAACAAGTATGGTCTAAATACAGTAGAAAAGTTATCTGCACTTAAAAAAGCATTCAATATGTTAGGAAGTCAGTACTCAAAGCGTGGATTAATCAATTGGTCTGAACTAAAAGAATTGTTCCACGAAAACAGCAAGAGACAGATTATTCCTAATGTTGATGGTAAGATTGGTATGGATGCCTTTGAATCTTTAATCTATACAGCAGAAACATTAACCACAACAAAAGGAGCAATCTCAACACCAAGAGGTTTAAACAAGGAACTAAGATTCCAGTCTAGAACAGCCGTAGGCCGTCTAATGAAGGCACTATTAGGCTGGTCACAAAGCTTCTTCAGCAATATAATTGGTGGATACTCTAGTATGCGTGAGTCAACCTATTTATCATCTTTGGTATTATATGCTGGTTTAACTGCCGCAACAGAATACCTAAGAGAATGGATCGGTGGTAGAGATCTTGAAGATATTGAAAAAGAAATGGAAAGAAATCCAGAAACATATCTCTTTAGAATGATGTATGCAACTCCAGTTCTAGGTGTATGGAACGGATTATTAACTAATTCTTTAGGATTTGTATCTTCAAAGATGGGTGGTCCTCTAAGGTCTTTCTCATCACCAATTAGCTATCCCGGTCTAAATATTGCATTGGATACTCCATTTAAGATGGCTGGTAAGTTTACAGATCTAGTTATGGAGCAAATTCCTAGTGGTAAGGGACCAGAGATTACTGCTGGCTTTGGAGAAGTTATCGGATATAATACATTAATGAATAAATCTCCAATAGCAATTCCAGCTAGAATAATGGTTGAAGCTGGAGTTATTAATGAAGCAGATGCTATGGGTAAATATATGACCTTGATTAAGAAACGAAAGAATCATTACACAGGGTCTAAGAAACCACTAGGAAGGCCATTACCCGGTATGTCAAAGGAAAGAAAAGATTCCCTTATTAGGGAAGCTTTAAGAAAAACTCAGGAACCACGCCCACAAATGGGACCAAGGAATACCGGAGTATCTGAGGATTTGGCCAATCTTTTAGAAGACATGTCCAATCAACAATAACAAATAGTTGGAGCTATAGATATTTCCCTTAGGGGTATCCTTAGGATACCCTTAAGGGAGCCTATAGTTTTAATATTATTTGTATTTATACCTTTAGTTCCCTAAAGGGATCTAAGGGGATTCTATAGCAATCAATACAAAAAATCACTAATTAGAGTCCCATCCCGGTCGATTTCGATAAATACTGAATAATTCAATCCCCTCGGTAGCCCCAGATACCCGCAGGGGTACATTCTCCTATAGCTCAGTCGGTAGAGCAGAGAGCTGTTAACTCTCGGGTCGTTGGTTCAAGTCCATCTGGGAGAGTTTGGAAAATCGACTTGATTTCGGAAGAAATCGACTTAGGGGTCAAAAATTTATGAAGGGATACCTCCCTTCGGTCGGTCCCAAGCGTCCCCCCCTACCCCCCGTGGGGCCGATAACCCCTACGCTGGCCTGAGTTAGTTATCGGCCCATAGTCGGCAAGGGAGTCGGGATCGGCATGCATCCGGGACTACCTTTGTCCGCAGGCTCTTTGACAACCGCATACCCGCGATTCTTCCCACCCCCGACGGCGTGGCGAATCTTTGCTAGTCCTTGAATGCCGAGGAAATGTCCCCGATCACGAAATATCGGGCGGGCGCAAGGTAACTAGTAGATACTGCGGGTATGCGGCATGCGTGGTCTGTCCACGCTAGGCTATAACCGCCTATGGTGCATCTATGAGAATGCACAATCCTTTCGGAGAATAGGTACAATCGAAGGGCCATAGGAAAGGTATAGTCTAGGGGATGGCGCATAAGCCAGTAGTGTGGAATGAATCGGTGTAATCCGCTCCATGCTATCAGTATGTCCCCAAAGCCAATCTATTTCCGATCCTCCCCGCATGGGTGGATTCCTGCTTATTTCTAGGAATCCTTGGCAACCCGTGCGGGGGGGATTCGGTATCCTAGTCCTATATGCGATAGGGTAATGGTTGGATAACCCTAGGATATCGAATCCCATGCATTAGATGGTCTAGTGCATAGGGTTACTATAGCCGCCCGAATGGGCAAGGATTCTCACATGACGAACTGGAACCAGATGTCGATTACCGAGCAGCGTGAGTTTGTTCGTTATCTGTTCGAACACGGGCTGTCTCGTGGTATTCTGAAGAACAAGGGCAGGCGTCCTGCTCTTGCTCTGAAGTCCACGATTGAGAAGATTCATGGGATTACGATTACCATGAACGCCGAGGTTTGGCAGTCTTTCGTGGATCAGTCGATTCCCTCGACTGTGGAGACTGCTGCTGATCGTGCAGAGCGGCAGGCTGCTGAGATGGCTGCATCTCTTGGCCTCTGATCCAATGGCATGGATTCTCCCCGGTAGCAATACCGGGGTTTATCCCTTTCATGGGAGAAATGGAGACACTATGGATCATCATCGTATCGACTGGCGCAAGGAATGGGTGAATCTGTCCGGTAGTCGTAAGGGAATCGCGGAGTTCATTACCCGCATTCGATCCTTCCTGTCTGTCAAGTATGGTGTACAGCCTAATGAGGTGAGCGGCAAGCGTGTGGTATTGGCTATCCGCCTGATCGACAAGGCGGCTCCGGTGTCGTGGAATGCGAAGGACAAGATGATCGTGATTCGCTGATCTTCGATATCTGATGGTGAAATATCCATTAGATATCTTTCCCGATACTGTAGGAATAACCCGCCATTGCAGTAGTTCGGAGAAAACAAGGGTGTATATTTATGGGATTAG
>Ga0208599_1000159_pt1 | contig 19660 bp, 26 predicted proteins | sample LakMenEpi17Aug12_FD_150706 | JGI IMG/M metagenome (GOLD analysis project Ga0208599, IMG submission 150706) | Freshwater microbial communities from Lake Mendota, WI - 17AUG2012 deep hole epilimnion (SPAdes) | ecosystem: Environmental > Aquatic > Freshwater > Lake > Epilimnion/Euphotic zone ... | reverse complement strand
CGGTGCTAGGCAGGGCAAGTGGCACCGTAGCTAGTGGAGACAGACTTGGCATCTTTACTTTTAGCGGTGCGGCATCGGCGCGTTTTCTTAAAAGACGCAAAACCAGCGGAGTCACTACGCTCGGATCGACGACAACGACAATCACAGCGCAGCCAAACAACGTCAACGTTGCGTTTCTGGCTCTCAATACTTCGGGGGTTGTAAGCAATTTCTGCGGAGAAGAGATCGGCGCATTCAGCATCGGTCTAGAACTTACTGACGCGCAGGACACCGCATATTCACTCGCCCTCAAGAACCTCTGGGAAGGCACAACTAACTTGGTTCTTCCTTAAATTCACTTTCTAAATCTATGCCATGATCGGATTCGTAGTCAACGCAGAGCAAGCCGAAGCCGCCAACGCTGCCATTGCAGAGGCGCAGACAAGCCGTGGTATGCCCGTGTTCTGGCTGGCTGGTAGCAACCCGATCTACACCGGAGAACACGCAGGAGATTGTTTTATTCCATGCGATGATGCGATACTTGCCACACCTCTTATCGGACACCCGCCACAGACTCCGCAGGATTTCCCTGAGTTTGCCATAATCATTGATTCAATGGGTGGGCTAGACGCTCGCATTGATATTCCAGCCTCCGACATTGCCCCACCTGAACAACCATAACCAATGCTCGCCGCCAACTACAACATCACGATTGATCGCGCAGCCGAATACACGTTCGTGCTGACGATCAATAATCAGGCTGGAACCGCCGTGAACATTGGTGATGCTGCGTTCTACGCTGACATCAGACATCGTGATTTTAATAATGAAGCGGTTTCTTTTTCTCCAACAATTCTCGATAGCGGGGTAAACGGACAGGTATCGTTCAACCTCACGGAAGCGAATACGCTAGCGCTCCGGCCTTCGGATAGATACGCTTACGACATCTTCATGCGCCGCAGCGGTGTGACGGAGCGGCTCATCGAAGGCTCCGTGACTGTGCGCGACAATGCAACCAAAGGTTCCCCCATAGATCCAACCGCCTAAAACCATGCCATCAGACACTTACACCTTAACCATTTCCGACGTTGGCGTTAGCACGCCATCCGCAGGTTCAGTTACGAATACATCCGTAGCTGCTGGCGCAGCAATCGCGTTCAGCAAGCTGGCAACCCTGACCAGCGGGAACATCCTAGTCGGTAATGGCTCGGGCGTCCCTACGTCAGTAGCCCTTACTGGGGATGTCACAGTATCGAATACGGGCGTAGCGACCATTGCCAACGATGCCGTCACCTTCGCCAAGATGCAGAACGTGGCAGGCTTGTCTATCCTAGGCAAACCAACTTCAGGGTCGGGGGACGTTGCGGAAATTGAGTCTTCCACTTTCATGCTGGACGCCTCTACTGGATTCTTGAAGCAAGCTGATGCGACGTCTGCACGATCCACCTTGGGCATAGTCGATGCCGCCACGGGCAACGCTCTCCTCTCCGGCGGAGTAGGAGTAGCCCCCGCCTACGGAAAGGTAGGACTTACCACTCACGTCTCCGGGACTCTGCCCGTTGCGAATGGCGGCACTGGTGTAACTACTTCGACAGGAAGTGGAGCCAACGCACTGGCTACTTCTCCGACTTTAGTCACACCGATCCTAGGAACGCCCACTTCTGGCACGCTTACAAGTTGCACTGGTTTGCCAATATCCACTGGAGTTTCTGGACTCGGTACTGGAGTAGCAACTTTCCTCGCAACTCCTTCAAGTGCGAATCTTGCTGCGGCAGTTACAGGTGAGACAGGATCAGGTGCGCTTGTCTTCGCTACCTCCCCGACCTTAGTTACACCGATCTTGGGCACACCAACTTCCGGCACACTCACAAGCTGCACTGGTTTGCCCTTAACTACTGGTGTTACTGGAACTCTACCCGTTGCGAATGGCGGAACTGGCGTTACCACCTCGACTGGGAGTGGGGCTAACGTACTGGCTACTTCTCCTACTCTGGTTACTCCCGTCTTGGGCACGCCCACCTCTGGCACACTCACGAGCTGCACTGGTCTGCCTTTAACCACTGGTGTTACTGGAACTCTACCCGTTGCGAATGGCGGAACTAATCAAGTAAGCCTAGTTAGGGGTCAGATTTCCCGCATGACAGCTTTCACCGCCGTAACTGTTTCGGTAATTGGAACCTACTACCCGCTTACAAACGCAGGAACTTTAGATACCGGAGTTAATTCAAATATGTCTATCGGGGCTGCGAGCACTTTCTCCATCAAGAATACGTCAGGCGTGACCCGAGTGTTTCGGGTTTATGCCAGCGTAGATGCTACCGCAAGCAACAATGATGTGCTCGGGGTTCAACTCTTTAAGGGCACGGCTGGAAGTTTGGCTGCTGTAACTGAAACTGAATGTCAGGCTTTTACGAGTGGTTCTAGTGCCGCCGCAAAGTTGGTTACGTCGTGGATGATTTCCCTTGCCGCCGATGAAGAAATAGCTGTATATGTAGCCAATCACACTGCCGCGTCTAACATAACCGCTCAGAGAGCTAGGCTGATTGCCGAAGCGATTCTTTGAGATGCCTTCGTAGTCATCAAAGCCGTAACAGCATAATGCCATGACCAAGTTTCCCGACACCGCTATTTTCAAAGACGCAGGGATGCGGGGTGACTCACGCATCTTTCAACTCACTGCGCCGTTCCGATACTGCTCCCGTATCGGGTGGATTGAGCTACCCGCTGGCTTCAAGACGGACGGAGCGTCAGTCCCGCGCGTGTTCTGGAACATCCTTTCACCGTTCGGCACTTACTTCCCCGCCGCACTCATCCACGACTATCTCTACTCCAAAGCTAGTTCGTTCCACATTACCCGTGAAGAGGCGGATCAAATCTTCCTTGACGCGATGCACGACCTTGGTGTCGGCTGGCTGACCCGCCACACGATCCACCGTGCAGTTCGCCTTGGCGGGTGGAAGGGATACAAGAAAAGCCCACTGAACCTCGACCTATGAAGACTGAACCTAACTTCCCCCATCAGGATCACAACACCGCCGCGCTGATCCGCGCCCTGATCGCTGCGTCCATTGCTCTGGCAATCCTCCTAGCGTTTACCGGATGCACTCTGTCCGTGTCACCGGACGGCGCACGCCACTGGTCAATCGACGGTGAGCAAGCCGCCCGCGCCATCATCATTTACACAAAATAACCATGATCGCTCTCTGCATAGGACACTCACGGACGATCAACGGTCGCTATGACGGCGGCGCGTTTTCGCCGTTCCTAGAGAAGAACGAGCGCGACTTCAATCTTGAGGTCGCGGCTCTTGTCGCCCGCAACCTCGACCGCATGGGCGAGGACTGCCGCATCATCTCAGATTACAAAGGCGCGGGTTACTCCGCCGCAATGCGTGACGTTGCGTCACAGGTTAGAGGCATCCACGCATCCCTTGCCGTGGAGCTTCACTTCAATGCGTCGTCCCCCTCAGCAAACGGACACGAATGGCTTCATTGGCACGCCTCCCCGGTCGGCAAGAAACTCGCCCAAGTGTTCCACGATTGCTTCGCCGAGGACTTCCCGAACATCAAATCACGTGGCATCAAGCCTCTCGCTGCGGGATCACGCGGCTCGGAGTTCGTCCGACTCACGCACTGCCCTGCCATTCTCACTGAGCCGTTCTTCGGCACGAACACCAAAGACTGCTCACAGATCACGGCGACACGAGTTGCCGAGAGTTACACCAAGGCAATCCTTAAATTTATCCGCACCCGATGAACCACCATATCTTCGACCCACACATCAATCCGCTCATTGGTTTTGCCACAGCAGGGGCGTCCACTGCTACAATCTGGATGGCCGAAACCGTGTCTCAAGTATCTCTCGTGTCGCAAGGCTGGATTGAGGTGGGCGGCACTATCGGTCTGATCGGTGGCCTAAGCTACGGCTGCATCACTCTCTGGAAAGAGATCCAAAGGATGAACAAGGATGCGCGAGATGAGCGCGAAGCCCACCGTGCGGAAGTCGCCGCATTGAACGCAGAGATCCGCGAGGAAAAGCGTGTCCAGAACGACAAGCTCATTGAGGTTCTGAACAAGCTCGACCCGGATCACCGCTGACCAGTTTCTCAGCATCCTCGACCGAGCGGCAGATTCCGGCAATCCCCCCGTGGCTGCGGATCAGGTTCAGGAAATTCCCCTGCGATTCTTTCCGCGCACGGGCGGTTGAGTCCTTTGCCTTCTTCGTCTCAATCGCGGTGAACACTCCGATGGTTTTCCCCACGTCGGACTGAGTAATTACCCGTGGCGTGATGCCGATGAGATCGGACACGCCAGGTTCCCCGATCTTCACGGGGCGACCGTCCATTGTCAGGAAGGTTCCGACGTTGTAGCGCAGGTAAACCCCTGCTCTGAGTTCGGAGAGACGAAGGCGAATCTGCGATTGGATTACGTTCTCATTCATATCAGTGACGTGGCATCAGCCCAGTGTGAACCCATTTTTTCTTTCGTTTCATCGCCCACCATTGCGGTTTCTTATATCCCCGTGACTTCGCAATGGCAACCAATTCCGCGAACGTGGTGGCGTTCTCTTCCTCGGCGCGGCGTTCCTCTTTCGTCTGCACCACCTCAACGAGTTCTCCGTCAACGATTTTCTTCGCGGTCAGTGCGCGGGAAACCACCGGATACTCGAACCCGCAATACGGACATGTCTTCGCCGTGCGGTGGACGGAGTAACACGACGCGCACGTCCGCACGGCGGGTAGGACATCCGATTTCTTTTTCCCCTCCAGCGTCCACTCACGTTCGGTGCTGGCGAATCCGTGCTTCCGCGTGTTCCCGACATGGTCGAGAACCGTGAGATGCTCTTTCCCCGCAGCGGGGCGCAGGCCGCGTCCGATCTGTTGAAGGTGCAAAGCGGGGGACTGCGTGGGGCGGAGAAGCTGGACGGCGCTCACGACTGGAACGTCAAGACCTTCACCAATCAGATCGCATGATGTGATGACCTGGTATTTCCCATTGCCAAGCCCGCTAATCCGGTCAGCGCGATCTTCGTCGGAGAGCTTCCCGTCCACCGCCGCCGCCCGATACCCTGCCGTCCGGTATTCCTCGGCGACGTGGTGGGCGTGCGCCACGGACACGCAGAACACAAGCATCGGGACTCCGGCGCACAGGCGGCGGTAATGTGACACGGCGTCCCCCGTGATCTCGCCGTTGTCCATGATCTCCTCTAGTTCGGACGTGACGTAGTCGCCCGCCCGAGTGTGAACTTTCGAGATGTCCACTTTTTGCGGCGGGGCGTAGTAGCGTGCGGGTGAAAGGAACCCGTTGTCCGTGAGCCACTGGTTTGTGGGGCCGAGAATGATTGAGTCAAACACGTCGCCTAAGCCTGCCCCGTTCATTCGGCAGGGCGTTGCCGTCACGCCCAATAGGGAGGCGTTCGGGTATGCGGCGAAGATGCGGGTATAGGATTTTGCAGTGGCGTGGTGGCACTCGTCGGTGATGATGAGATCGGGCGGCGGGTATCCGTCGTCAAGGCGTCGAACAAGCGTTTGAACCGAAGCGATCTGGACACGCTGCGACACGTCTGCGGGAGTTCCCGCTTTCAGGATACCGTGCCGGATTCCAAACGTGGTGAACGCCTTTGATGCCTGCGTAATAAGTTCCTGCCTATGGGCAATAAACCACACGGACTTCCCGTCTTCAGTGTAATTAAGCGTTACTTGTGCGGCCACAAACGTCTTGCCTCCCCCAGTCGGCAGAACGACGAGCGGAGCTTTGCTGAAACAACTAAGCTCCGTATCAATCTCGCAAACAAGTTTCTGCTGGTAGGGGCGAAGGGTGTTCACGTTAGGTAAGCGCAGTAACAAGCTCTGTGAGTTCTTCGACACTCCCGTCGTTCCTCACGACGACATCCGCCGTGAAGTTCATCCAGTCCATCTCGGATGCGTGTCCTCCATTGAGCGTGGGGATCAGCGTATCTTTCCGTTCGACGCGAACAATCGTGGCACCGATGCCATACAGGAAACGATACTCGTTCGCGAATCGCAGGTCGTCGATGACGACGCCCACCGATCCGTTCTTACGCATCTCGTCAATCCGGCGACCCATGGCGTCGAGCCAGATCGTCTTACCTATTTTATCCCGACCCCAATCTGTGCCAAGAGATTGAAGTGCTTCGCGCAGCGTCTTGCCGCAGAGAGCGTCGAGTGGCTCGGACTTCGGTAGGCTCCGAGCATCAGTGCGAAGTAGCACGGACATCATGTCGTAGAGCGGCCCCGCAAAAGAGAGTCGGTGCCACCCTTGCAAGGACGCAACGGCTTTCGCGGATTCGGATTTGCCCGCTCCTTGCGGGCCGTAGAATGATAGTATTTTCATGGTGTTTATTCTTCTGTTTCTGAGAGTGGTTTCTGCGGAGCTAACAGCCCCATGATCGCGTCGTCGATAGCCGAGCGTTCGCGCTTCTGGATCGCCACGATGAGATCGTAGCATACGCCTCGGCTGATCGCGGTGAGCGGCGAACGGTTCGAGTTCAGGGCGCGGAACACCTCGATCATCACAGCACGCTTTAGGTCGTCAGTCGAGGGGTCGGTTTTAATCCACGCTCTCAGGACGTTACGGTTCTTGATGTGTCCGAAGATTCGGAGGGTGTCGTCTCGGGAGACTTTCGGTTGGTCGGGGAATATGGTCATGGTGTTAATCCTTAGTGTAAAAGTCGTGCCGAGAACCTGTGGCCGATAATGGAAAGGACTCGGGTAGCCACTCGGGGTGTTCGCACAGCGCGGCGGAAAGTCCCTCCCACCCGTCGGGGTGTTCGTAAGATAGCACTTCGTCGTGGATCACTGAGAAAATTTCGTAGCCTTTCTTCGCGGCGTTCACGCATCCGTGCTGCATGATGTCCCGCGCCGTAGCTTGTACCGAGTTCTGGAACAACAGCCCGGCGTACAGGTTCACCCTGCCCCACACGACCGAGCCTGTGCGCTGCCCGTAGTAGGTGATGTCGTCGGACTCCCACTCACGGGACTCACCCGTCTCGTAGTCGGTGTGCCGCTTCACGGTGCGCTCGACCTTGGGGCCAGGATAGCAGAGTTGCCGACCGCTGGGGAGCCGCATCACGAGACGGTGGAACGGCGCTTTTGTGGAGCAGGCAAACGACACGAACGGCGAAGCGTCAAACCATTGTCCGGGGTTCTGAATCGCCTTGACGGACGCGGACTCGTATGCACGCCACGTTTTAGGGAACATGCTGTTCACCTCACGGAATGTTTTCACGGTGTCGCACGCCACTTTCTTCGGAATGGGGTTCCCACACATGGCGCAGGTTTCGTGGAACGTCTTTGCCCCAGTCTGGAACACGAGGCTCAGGTTCCCCACCTTTCCGACGAACCGCTGGTCTTTGGTGACATCCTCCAGCTTCACGCCGAACACGCGGGCGGCGAGTTCCTTGTAGGCATCACGCCCCTCGCGATACACGTCGAGCAGGTCTTCCTGCCCCGCCAACCACGCAGCCACGCGGCTTTCGATGTTGCTGAAATCGACTGCATACATGCCTCCGTCATGGGGCTGGATGAAGTTGCGGATGCAGGATGCCACCGCTTCGTATGGATTACCAAAGCAAATCTCCATCATCTCGGCGTCGGCTCCCTGCCGGATCATGCGATACGCAGAGTCGGGATCTTTGATCGACGGCTTGCGAGCGTTCTGAAGCTGGATGCCCTGCGATGTCCAGCGTCCGGTGGCCGATGCCCCGTACCAAGTGAACATCCCCTTGGCCGTGCCGTTGGGACAAACGGTGTCGCGCATTGCGGCGACCTTCTTGATAGCTGCAAAGCTCAGGTCGGAACGGATGGCAAGGGCTTCCTTCCCCGCCTCGGTGAGAAAAGCGCTGCCGTTCCACTCGCGCATGGTCGCAGCTTGCAGGTCTTTGGCGGGGTAGCCCTCGGCGCGGAGCCACTCTAGCGTCTTCGCTGTCTGGCTAGGTGCGAGTCCGGTGATCTCCTTGAAACGGGTTTCCAATGTGGCACGGTGCGAGTCAAGGATGGTCGAGGCGTTCAACACGGCGCTGACGTTGATCGGTGCGCCCATGTCGTTCATGCGGAGGGTGAAATGGAACCCAGCAAGTTCGCTCTCACTGAGCGCAAACCTTGCGAGCTTTGTCCGCACCTGGCGCTCGACGATCACGTCCTTGCGGCAGTAGCCCTTGAACATCTCCCATGCGTCACGGAGGCTGACTCGTTTACCGAGAAGTGTCAGGGTGTGATCCCACGGGATAGGGTTCAGTGAGAGCGGGTCTTTAGCTTTCAGCGTGTGCCCGTTTGGTTGGCGAAGCGTGATCTGCCTGTTCTTGTCGCTGAACACGGAGATCAGGGCTTTGCCCACGGGGTCTTTGTCCTCGACCTTCAAGAACTCCGCAGCCTTGGCGAGCGACACGGGTATTGACGCGACACGGGTAAGGGCTTGGACGCAGCGCCACTTAGACTGAGCGGGTGGCATAAACCCCACGTCGGGGTAGAGCCGATAGCGGGTAATCGCGACCTCGAAGCCCGCGTTGAAAGCGTGGATCTCGCAATCAGTCTGATCGGCTTCCGCCAGCAGCGCCTTCGCTTGACGGGACTCGGTGGAGTCAGGGTCGAGGCAATCCCACAGCACAGGCTCGCTGTCGTTCTTGACAATCGCGAACATCAGGATGCGCGTCGTTGGGTCGGAAGCATACCTGTAACTGCCGTGCTTGATGTCGCAGGCCGAGGTGGTTTCGTAGTCGATGGAGAAGACGTTCATGCTTTCACCGACGCAACCCGCGCCCCCATTTTCAGGAGACGCGGGTGGGTCAATCAGGGTTTCCCCGTCAATCAGATGTCGTCATCCTCATCGCTGAGGTCGGGCATGACCGCAGCAGCGTTCACGGTTCCTGAACCGAACGGCTCATCGTCGGCGACAAACTGCACGATTTCGAGAACCGCACACACCTTCGCCCAGTTCTTCGGAACGAACCAAGAGATGAGGAAGTTGCAGCGGCATCCGGCGTAGGGCTTGGAGTCCTGGCTGTCGAGCGGCGTCTTGCCGTCTTTGTCCACGACTTGTGGGCGCTTCTGGGATTCAGCGCGGTTGGCGCTAACGACCCAGTATCCTTTGGTGTTGTCGTCGCCGTCTTCACCGTCGCCGTCCTTGATAGCAAGGTCTTTCGACTTCGGCACCTTACCTTTGAAGTGGATCTTCGAGAGCCGTTCGATCTCCGCGTCGATAGCGGCCTTTGCTTTCACATCCGTCTTCGGGATGTAGATCGCGCAGCCGTAGCGTGGCTTGGATGCCGGATCGCCCTTGATCCCTTCAGGTGTGTGCAGCTTCGGATAGCCGAGGCGTGCGTTCTTAATCAGTTGTTGGCCTTCTTTGAGGTTACTCATTTTCGTATTTTCTTTTTTGTTGTTTGCGCGGAGTCTGTGGAAACCCCCGCCCGCTCCGCACGGGTGGGGGAAATTGGTTAAATGTCCTCGGATTCGTCGGGCATAATGTCCCCCGGAGCGGGCAGCGCGGGTCGCTTGTCCTCGGCAGGCACTAGCACGGGGCGTCCCTCGCTCCGTGAGACGAGAGCCTCGAAGCGGTTCCGCGTGCGGGCGTTCTTGAGTTTCTCCTTCAGCGCGGCCTCAATCTGTGTCGGGGTCTTGAGCTTGATGGTGCATCGCTCGTCCTGTTTCAGACCTTGCCCTTTCGCGAACGTCTCGGCGGCGTCCTCGTTCACCCAGGCTCGGTTCCCGTCACGCCCCTTGACATACTTGAACCCCAGTTTCTCCAGAGTCCCTACGTCGAGTCGGGTGAGGTAGTCCTCCACGTCGCCGAGCCACTTCTCAATCTTCTTGCGGTTCTTCAGCGCGGCGGCGAGGAACTCCAGCTTCAGGGTTTCTCCATCCTTGGCGACAAGGTCATCGGTGACGACCTCCATGTCGAGAACCTCAGCGGTCATGTCGGGCATGATAGCCAGCATGTCCGTGCGACCTCCTGTATTGTGGGCGTGGCGAACGGCGCAGAACGCTTTGGCCTTGCACCAGCGGCAGCTTCCGCCGTCGCCGTCCTGTGGGATGAACTCTGCGATGGGTGCCGAACTGAGAATGTCGCTGGGTTCGGCACCATCGGTGTATGCTTTCTCGCGAACTACCTCAACCGCAGCCGTAGCGATCTTCGCCTGCTTCTCGATCTCCGCGCAGAACTCACGAAACTCCGAGAGCGGCAGCACCCAAGGCTCGTCGTCCTCGGCCATGTGGTGCCGGGGCTGGACGACCTTGATGTCGATGACCGTGTCATCGGTGAAGTCGTAGATGTCTTCGAGATGCTTGATGAGGGAGTAGGCGTAGATCGCAAGCTGAGTGTTTTCTTCGCTCGTGACGAGGACTCCGGCACCGTGCTTGTAATCGCGGATCACGACAAGGTCGTCGGTCACGACAGCGAAGTCGCAAGTCCCGGTGCTGTCAGGTTGGTAGAACAGTGGGCATTGAACCTCCACCTCATAGCGTACGCCATCAGGGACGAGGGTGAGGCAGTGGTTCACGTATTCACCAATGGGTTCGCGCATCTCAGCCGGAACTTCGTCGAGGGTTTTCTTCTTCAGGAGAACGTCGGCGGCGTGGTCGTGGGCAGCGGTGCCTTCGTCGGCGTAGATCGAACCTGTGTCCTTCGGGATCAGGTGCTTGTTCGCTTCGCAATACGCCAGTGCTGCTGTGCAGGTCGCCCAGGTCTTCGAGTGCGAGGGGGCGAGGCGGGCGTGGGTGTTGTGCGAGCCGGATACCTTTGCCGCGAGTTCGACATACACCTCACGAGCTTTCTCGACCTGAGTCCCCTTAAAGTCGGCAGCCATGTTTGCGAGTGCGTCGGTCAACCCCAGCTTCTCGTTCAGTTCGGTGCAATCGGGCGGCACGATCCGCACCCCGTCACGCATCACCTCGGCTCCCGCCTCAATGGACTTACCGAGTTTCTCAATCACAAGATGTCGGGGTTCGGTGTATTCCTTACCCATGTGTGTAAACTTCACGGTGTTTTTCGTCAGCTTGGTGAGCGTGATCGGCTCGTGTCCGTCACGGGTGATGATGTCGTTTTCTTGCGGTTCGTATTTCATGGTAGTTTGATTTTGATAGGGATGTCATTGACATGAGTGTAAAGACCAAAGGTGTGATCGTAGAACACCCTTTCTCCGCTCGTCGGTAGGCCGCGTTTTGCGTAGAGTTCTTCGACAGTGGAATACACTTCGTCGGGTCTGTCGGAAAAGCGATACAATTTCTCGCCAGTGGTTTTGGTCAGGTGTTCAAGTGCGAATGTTCGCGCACCGGAGTCGCGGTCAATCTCCTGCTGGAGCTTGTGCTCCTTAGCAAGACCCATATCATCGCAGTCAGGGAATCCGTTCATGGTGTTTCAAGTCCTTTCAAAAAGCGTTCAAAGGGGGCGTAGGTTGGTTTCGGTTTCACATGCTCACGGAACTGGGCGAGGGTCTGCTCCGCTTCATGGCGCATGGCCTTAGTCGTCGCGTTGCTCACGTTGAGTTCCATGCAGGTGAGAATGGTTTGTTGGTTCTTAGTCATTGGAAAGTGGTAGCCGCTTACGGCGGCAAGTCGTGTGGTGAGGGGGATTTGAATCCCCGAGCGTCGATACCTTGCAGCAGGCACCTCCGCTTTATCTGCGTCAACATTAGACCTATCTCTGTCATCAACCACACTCCCGACCCCGGTCAGGTCGCTCACCCGTTGCGTGCTTTTCATTAAAGGAAGTTCTACCTTGCGGGTTATTGAACTGCCTACAACAAACGTCTTAGTGACGGGGTGCCCTCACTGCGGGGGCGGGAGTGTGGTGACAAGGGTATCAGCCCCCTTGTCAGTGGCCGATGGGCGTCAGCCCCAAGTCAGGACTTCCCCGTAGAACGGCGCAACTTGGTCGTCGGTGAGTTCCTTAATCACCGCCACGCCGTATTTAGCACGAAGGGCGTCGAAGATCGGCTTAATCACACCCTCGGTGTCAGCAAGGAGCTTGCCCTTGATGCTCTCCTTCAGCGAGTTGCGGAGTTCGGCGACGGGGAGGTCGGGGACTTCGGGTGCAGCTTCGACCGTGCCGCCGCAGTCCTCTTCGGCAGGTTCGATGTCGAGGTCGGAGCCGCCGTTCTCTTCGGGGGTTTCCTCAGCGACGGGTGCAGGGCACTCGGGTTCCGGCTCCGGTTCGACGACAGCGAGCTTCGCAGCACGCTTCTTCGGCGCAGCCGGGACGAGGGTGTCTGCGGCGGTGGTGGCTCCGACGCTCAGTATCTCACGGAGCGCGGCGGTGTTTTCTTTGACGGCTTGGGTAAGCTCGGCAATTTGGTGTTCTAGTGTCATGGTGTTATTGGTTGGAGAGTGGTGAAGCTGCCCCGCCTTTGCTGCGGATCACGATGTCTAGTCCTAGGCCATCAATCGTGGGACACAGCGGATGCGGGCAACATCAGGGGCGCTAACCCGCAGCTTCGTTGTTGAGTGCCGCCGCGATTGCGAAGGCGGTGAGAGTGGTGGCGATGAGGATGAGTTTCATGTCGGAAACAAAATGCGGTAATTTGTCAAACGTGTCGAGAATTATTTCGGAAAACTTTCTAGGGCTTATGGGGTAAGGGATTTTTCGTCGAGCGCACGCCATCCTGCCTTCATCACTTTCACCCGAACGTCCGTCGCCTTGCGCTCCAGCATGGTCATGGTCGTCTCGGTGTCGTGGTCTCCGGCTGCGCGGGCTTGGCACCATGCGGCAAGGCTGAGAAGCCCTTGGTTCAGGCGTTCGCGGTGCGCTTCGGCGATGATCTGGTCGTCGGTTTTCATGGGATAAGGGATTCCAGCGTTATCCATTTCGTATCTGTGGGGGTCACGACGAGCGCGGATCGCTGGAACGTGCGCTCAAGGAGCAGTTCGGCGAGGATGTTCGCACGCACGTTGAGTTCATTCGGCGCGGTCGGGAACCTGGGGTAGTTCAGCAGGCCGACGACGTAGCCCGCCTCCTCGCCGCCCGTGTAGATGAACGTCAACGGCTCGACCGTGACGCACAGGGGGTGGTGAAGAACGTGTTCGCGGATGACATGTTTCGCGGCCTCGATGGAGCCGGAGAGGTAGATGCGGATGGTGTATGTGGGTAGTGTGTTCATAAAATTTCAGTCTTCATCGGCTCCGATCTCGCAGGACTCCCCGCACGACCCGCCCACGTCAAGCTCGTCGTCGAACGGGATGAACTTGTCGTCCTCGTAGGGGGTGAACCCGAGCGCGGCCTTCTGGAATAAGGTCTCGGTGCTGTTGCTTTCGCGGAAGAAGATCCGTGGTTCCTTGACCCCGCCGTCGCGACGTGGGCCGCCCGACAACCCATGCTCTCTCTCCATCCTGCGAGGGAACTCAAAAATCTCAGGATGGGTTTGCGTGAGTGTCATCAGCTTGCGGAGCGACTTCTTCCAACACCAGGTGCAGTTACTAAGGTGCTCGGGGATGTTGAGGTTGAACGATTGCCTTGACCACCACTCGCGGATGTCATCCTTCGTAATGCCTGCGTCCGCGCACGGGTAGAACCCGCCCTTCTCCATCGTCTTGATTGAGACGCGGTCGATTTCGTCGGCGCGGATACCGATGGCCACGGAGTATTCGCCGTGCTTCCATCCGAGGTCGTTGTAGTAGGAGATCATCGGTGCGAGCTTCGTCTCACGGGTGCAGTGGTTATACATCTTGTTCGGGATGCCATATTTCTTGATGACCTCCTCAAACGGTTCGCCCTTCCGCGATGCTGTCTCGAAGTTCACGATTTTGAAACCCGTGGACTTCCCTTTCTGTGGGTTCACATTTGCTTCCAGCCACACCACCCCAAACCCGAACTCCCGGTCGCACCGCTCCACGAACTTCAGCGTCTCCTCGTGTTCCTGCCCGGTGTTCGCGAACACGACGCTGATCTCGCGCCACGGTTCATGCTTCCTGAAGTGGTCGAGCAGCATCTTCGTCATATACGCCGAGGTCTTGCCCCCGCTGAATGAGATGGAGATCCGGTCTTTCAATGGATACTTCGCGGACGGATAGACGAACGGCTTCATGCCGTCGTTGCGCCGGGTGATCCCGAGTATGCGTGCGATGGGGTGGTTCATCGTGTCCATTCGGTGCGTTTCCATCCTGCGAGTTTGCGTGCCGTGAAAATGGCGTTCTTGATACCGAGCGTCTTGCCTCTCCAGTCTTCGTTGGCTAGGTCGGTAATGAGGTTCCGTGTCTCGGCCTCGGTGATCGGGTCGGCGGGGCAAGGGTGTCCGGCGATTGGCTCCTGTTCGGGTTCCCATTCGTGGACGGCTCCGCACTCAAAGCATCGTTGCACGGTCTCCCATGCGTGGGTGTGTTCGTTATTCATGAGTCTTGCAGATCATCGTTCCATGGTGCCACAATACCATATAATACACCCAATACCCCAAAGACTATTGGGAGAATAATACTGAGAAGTAATTTTCGTGCGATAGTTATTATTGTTTTCATAAATCAGGCATCCTCTCTTCCAGTAGTTCAATCGGGTCATCCAATCCGTCCATAAACCCGTCGATGCTCACATACACCCGAGTCCGTTCACCGCCGACCTCGAACACCTTCGCGTTCTCGTAAGCACGGTATCCCAAAATGTGAAGGTAATGCGAAGCCCGTGCATTGTTCCGCCCGAGCAGCGCGGTCTCACGCTCGACCTGGGCGTAGTGGATCACGTCCTTGCCGATCAACGGATACGCGGGGTCGGCGATGAGGTCTTCGATCTGAATCAGCATGGGGTTCTTGCCTGCATCGACAAGCTCATGGCGGAACACGGTGTCGGGGGCGTGGCCGTTCGGATTGAAGTCGTCGCTGATCTGGTGTGACAGGTAGAACTGGCGGAACGCACCGGGGTTGTCGCGGATGAGGTCGTGAATCCGTGTGCATACGCCCGTGTTCAGGAACGCGACGACCTGCGGTTTGGTCTGAAGACGGCTTTTCAGCACCATGTAGCGGCGGTCGCTGTCCTCCAGCACCAGTGCATCGTGCTTGTTGCTGGTCACGAAGTAGTTCGTCACGTTCACGATGTTCCGCAGGTCGCGGAACTTCTGCTGGACGGGGATGCGGTCGTTGGCAATGGCGTCCTTGAGTTTGTTGTTGACCTCGTGGCGGTTGGCTCCGGCGGAAAAAAGCTCGTCGATGTAGTTCACATGCACGCCTTCGCGCCACTCGTTGAACCCGCTGGATGAAAGGTCGTTGCCTGTGATGACCCGGAAGTTCGCCTCACCGATGGCGGCTTGCACGGTGTCCATCAATGTCCCTTTCCCCGCTCCCTGCGCACTCTGGAGGAACGGCGACCAGCGGATCTTGTGGCCGGGACGCTGGACGCAGTAGGCGAGCCAGTCGAGGACGTGGCGGACGTGGTTCTCGTCGGCGAGGTTCGCCCGCAGCAATGCGAGGATGAGGTTGCCCGCCCGCTCGGCACCGATGGGGGAAGCGGACGGCACGGAGGACTTCAGGTAGGTGTTCACGAACCACTTGCCGTCGCGCTCAAAATAGATGTCGTCGCCCTTTTTCTCCTTGTCCCCGTCGAAGGCTTCGCGGGGGTCATAGACGCTGTCGTCCACGATCTTGATCCCTGCGGTGAACAGGGCGTAGGAGGATGCGGAGACAGGGACATCGCCGTCCGGGGTGACGAGGTTCCGCCCGAACGTGTGGTTGAAAGCATCAGTGGTGTATTCGGCACCCGTCACGGTGTTCCTGAATTTATCACGCGGGCCGATGAAGCAGAACGGCAGCATCCATGACGGCTTCTCGGCCTTGGCTCCGTCGTGCTTCTCCTGCCTGCGGAGACGCTTCATGTCCTTGAGGATGGATGTCTTGCTGACCGACTTCCCGGATCGCTTGACCGCTTTCACGATCATGTCGGCCATCATCTCCTCGTCGGTGTCGGACGGGATGGGCAACGCGGCGATCTTGCGTATGCCTTCCCGCAGCACGGTGTCCCCGTCCGTCGCCTCGCACCACTGCGAGAAGTCCGCGACAACCTTGGTCGTGAGCTTCTCGTGTGTCCATCCCGCCTGCATGGCGTGGTGGAACAGGGTTCGGAGGGTGATCGGGTTCCGACCTTCGGGGTAGGGCTTAAAGCTGCGCCACTTCAGGAGGCACTCGTCTCTGTCCTTGTACTTCGCGCCACCGGATGACCACTCGTGGAACATCTCGAAGGCTTCACGGGCGATGTCCTCCTCGGTGAACTGGTGCCGCATTGCGGCGGCGATCTCATACCACTCCCGGTAGCCGCAGTCCGCTGAGATGGCGTAGAGCGGTTCGCGGATGTCGTCGAGTCCGATGTCGGCAAGAGGGAGGTTCAGGATGCTCCCCTCCTTCATGTCGCCCGCCTCTGGGGTGTAGGCATACCCGCTGTCGTCCGGTGACTCGGTCGTCTCAGGCAGGGTCGTCGCGTCGAGCCGCTTCCCGTCAAGGCGGTCTGCGATCACGGCGTTGTAGTCCTCACCCTGGAAATGGAGGGGGCGGTATTGGGGTTGCGAGATGATGAGGGACTCGGGCTTTCCCTTAAAAGAAGCGGGGAGTCCGAGCAACCCGATGACGTGCAGCACCGCTCTCTTAAACAAGCTCGGTTCGGCGGTGAGGCAGTCCACCATGATCTTGATGCGCGGCTCCGCTGGCGTGTGCTTCGCCGTCGTCCACGCCACGAAGTTGTAGGGCGCGAGGGCTTCGCGGATCGTGTCCGGCGACTGCGCGAAGTCGGCGGCTTCCGGCCCACCGTCGAGGTCGATGATGATGAGGTTGAACCCCACTGCTGCGCTGTCCTTGCGCTGGCACTCGTCCTCCTCATACGTCGCCGCACCGAGCCACGCCCCGTCCTTCAGCTTGTCCCTGTCCGGGTGGGCGAGGAAGTCCCGCCGCTTCATCGGGAACGCGACGGGAACGTGGATCTGCGACTGCACGAGATCCTTGAACGTCTCGGCGGCGAGGAGGCGGACTCGCCCCCCGTGCACTGATTTTCCGCCGAAGAAGCGATTTGGGGTGTCAGTCATGCGGGATTACCTCCATGCAGGTTTCGATGAACATGGCTGCGAGCGGGGCACAAATTGCATTTCCATACCCCTTCAAGCGCATCACACGGGCTTCCGACGTTTCGTTGGCATAGCCCGGTGCGCCCGGATCGCAGCTTGGCACCACTCCACGGGGTAGCCCTGCAACCAACGGCTTAACGCCGGATTCAACACGCCGAGCTTTGCCGTCGCAGCAGGGGACGAGAGAAAAGCCTGAGTAGATACCGAGTCGGTTCGTATCCGCCCCTTTGCGTTGCCGAATATGTAATTTTCCAAGTCCCCCGTGTTCTTCACATCCCGAGTTGTTGGTGTTGCCCACCCCGAAACACTCGCCACTGCTCCCAGTCCGTTCTGTTTGCCTTCCCGCATTCGGTTGCAGTCCTTGCTGGCATTGTTCGCCATTGGGGTCGGCCACCCAACGAGCGTAGAGCACTCCGTCGCGCTCGTCATGCTCGTATCCGTCTTGGGTGGGGCCGGGGCATTCGCAGTCCTCGGCGTAGGTGAGTCCGCAGATGAAGCATTCGTCCCCGAGTTCTCCGGTTTCCTCGTCGTATCCGAGGCAGTCGGCGGCGAAGGATACGCGCTTCCAATGATGTAAGCCGCGTCCTTCAGATCCGCACGGTAGCTCCCCTCTAGGTTCGGGTCTCGGTTGCCGTCCTTCTTCAGCCTCGGCTCCCTGCCCTGCCCGCTCGCGTCTATCGCTTGGGGGGTTGGCCATCCGGTGATCGGTTGAGTCCGCGCTTCCACCGCTAACTCGCTCCCCGATTCCGGTCTGTCCTTCCACCGCTGCATCGCTTCGTCCGAGCGTCTGTCCATCTTCTCGTCTCCGGCTTTCGGTGTCGGCCATCCGGTGATCGGAACTTGATCCTTCAGATTGCTGCATCCCGCTTTGCTCTTCGCTCTCGCAAGGGCTTCGTCCGATCTGATCGGTAGCGCATCCATGCAGTTCGGAGTCCCCCAACCTGCCAGATTCTCCCCGATATGCGACCCAGTACAATCTTTGCCGGATGTGGGGTGCCCCGATGACGATTCGTTCCCAAGTCTCCTGATCTCCACGCACAAGCCGTCCTTCGCCGTCCTCGCCCGTGCACGGAGCGCAAAGATCGAGGGCTGTGACGGGATAGCCCATTGCTTGCAAGTCCAGACATACTCCGGGGAACCATTTTTCCCTTGCAATCTTGCTTGCCACTTGCTCGCCAAAGATCGCTGGAGGTCGGCACTCGCTGACAAGGCGTTGAAAGACTGGCCAGAGGTGCCGCTCGTCGTCGGTTCCTGCTTGCTTTCCGGCGCTTGAAAATGGCTGGCATGGAAGTGATGCTGTCCACACGGGTCGGTCGTCTGGCCATCCGGCGAGACGGAGTGCCCTTGACCAGCCTCCAAGGCCGCAGAAAAAATGTGCCTGCGTAAAACCGCGCAGATCGGATGGTGTGACTTCAGTAATGCTTCGATCATCGACGTGTCCATAAGGTATTTGTTTGTCCGCAATTAGCTGGCGTATCCACGCAGCCGCTCCCGCATCCCATTCCGAGTAGTAGTTCGCCATACAGGTTCACGCCCCCTCCCCGGTGAGGTATTCCTCCAACTTCTGAGCGTCGTTCAACGACAGCTTCAGGGTTTCGCCCTTCAGGACGCGGCGGAGGCGGTAGTAGCCTATGCCCGTGCGAGTGGACAGGATGGTAGGGGATACCTTTGCCGCCGCGATGTAGGCGCGGGTTCGGGTGATAATCGTGGTCGTCGGGTCGTCGTTCATGGTGCGGGAGTCAATGTGGTTGGTTCGGTGATTGGAGTCAATGGCGTTTTTGTAAATTCTTCATCGGTGGCATAATGCCATGCGTTGCTGTCCTCGGTCGCCCATTTCGCGTGGGCTTCGCAACTCCACTCGTGCTCGTTCACCACGTAGTCGGGGCGTTCGGGGAAGGGTTTCGTGACGTGGCTGGGTTCGTGCCAGCGGAGGCGGTTGTTAGGCTGGACGGCGAACTCCCCGCAGTCGAGGGCGATGAAGTGTCCGCTCTTATGCTCCGAGGGGTCGAGAGCGAGCGAGAGGTCGGCTCCGTTCGTGTAGTCCGGCCCCCACTGCATCGTCCAGAGGTAGATTCCCTCAGCCCACTTCCCGTCCTTCATGCGGACGGATACCCGCAGGCCGGAGAGGAAGTTGATCTCGACAATGGAGAAGTTCGCGGAGAAGCAGTTCCATAGCTGGAGGTGATGGAACGGGTGGATGTGTTCGTGTGCTTTCGCGTGGATGGCGTGGATCGGGAGCTTGTCCCTGAGTGCGCCGTTCTCAAGCAGGACTTGGAACAGGGCACACGACCCGGTGATCGAACGCACGGACACGGCGATCCCGCTTTCGTATTGCCCCGCGTGCTCGGGGTTCCCGGTCATAAACTCGCGCCGAACAAGGCACTTGAGCGGGGGTATGGATGTTTCGTGGAGTGGCATATCGTTATCCTACGGATTTGTCATTTTTGCAGCCCCATTTTTTCTCGACAGCTCCTCGCTGCGGCAAAGCTCACGCAGCCGTTCAGCATCCTGCGGTTCGAGTCGGACGGTGATTGACTTGCGCTTGATGGTGCGCGGCTTGCGGCCTGCGCCTTTGCGTGCGCCTCCTCGGGTTGGCTTGGGGGTCATGGTGGATTGTTTTAGAGATTTACGAACTAATCAG
>Ga0208599_1000153_pt1 | contig 19969 bp, 20 predicted proteins | sample LakMenEpi17Aug12_FD_150706 | JGI IMG/M metagenome (GOLD analysis project Ga0208599, IMG submission 150706) | Freshwater microbial communities from Lake Mendota, WI - 17AUG2012 deep hole epilimnion (SPAdes) | ecosystem: Environmental > Aquatic > Freshwater > Lake > Epilimnion/Euphotic zone ... | reverse complement strand
TCTGGGAGCGGATCGTCTATCTCTTCGCCGTCGCCCTCATGCGCCTCGTGGGAGCGCTCCCCCCACGCCCCGTAGAGGCCCTTTTCGCCACCCTCGCTCCGCTCGCCTACCTTCTCTGGCCGGCGAAGCGTCGCATCGCCAACTCGAACGCCGCAGTGGTGCTCGGGGTCGCCGACGCAGACGGGAACCCCCTCCCTGGGTCGGAGGCGGCGGTTCGGGCACGTGCGATCGCCAGCTACCGAAGTTACGGTCGCTTCACCGCCGAGCTCCTCCGCCTCCCAAGCCGTTCGCTGGACGCGATCTCTGCCGAAGTCGACTTGCGAGAAACGATCGTGCTCGACGAACTCAAGAGCCGTGGCCAGGCGGCCATCTTCGTTGGATTCCACGCGGGGAATAACGAACTCGGTGCAGCGAGCCTTGGCAAGAAAGCCTACGACGTGAGCGTTGTTGCCGATGACACCGCCTTCCCCGAGATGTATGAACTGCTCCGCAGAGTGCGCGCATCGTGGGGGATCAAGGTGATTGACTGGCGCGCGATCCGCGAAGTCTTCGGCGTGATGCGTCGCGGTGGTGTTCTTGTGCTCTTGATTGATTGGGGGTGGAAGCCTGACGGCATTCCGTGTCAACTCTTCGGGAGGTGGACCACGCTCCCCAGTGGACCTGCGGTGATTGCTGCGCGTGGCAACGCACCGATCATCCCCTTCTTTGTTCGCCGCGAACGTCCAGGCGCGTTCTACATTCTCTACGGTGCGCCAATCAGCGCAGGAAACGGATCGCCTGCCGCACAACTCGCCGCGACGCAGGAGACCGCACACCAGATGGAGCGGCTCATTCGAACCGAACCAACGCAGTGGAACTGCTTCAAGCCGCTCTGGCCAGACGCAGTTGAGCAACAGCGACTAGAAGCGCTTGCTGCGCTGATGGCAACGCAACACGAGCGTGGAGTAAGAAGCGAGTGATGCGGGCCGTGGCGCGCACTCTCAGAGACCAAGTCCTTGGCCGCGCAGCGATCGCTGGGCTCACGCTTCTTTCATATCTGCCAGAGCAACTCCTGCTATTCGTTGCACGTGCATGGGGAGTGATCGGGCCAACGATGCAGAGCGCGCGCGCGCGACAAGGAGCTGCAAATCTGGCGCGAGTGTACGCGCACCGTGATGGACAAATGCCATCTGCAAACATGCTGCAACGTGGCGTGCGTGGCCTCTTTGAGCACCATCTTCGTTTCTACATTGAGAGTGCGCGCGCGCCTCGACACGCGCGCCAAATCATTGCTACCCGCGTCACGGTTGAAGATGAACTCGCAGTTGCCGCTGCGTTCACCCCCACCGCTGGCAGCGCAATCTTTCTTGCCGCCCACTTTGGTGCCATTGAGCTTCCGGGGAGCATCCTTGCGGATCGCTCTGGTCGCACGCCTGTTGCCCCAATGGAAGAGATTGCTAACCCCGTGCTTCAGGCGTGGATGCTTCGCGTGCGCGGTGAAGGGCTCGGCCTGCGCATTATCCCTGCACAAGGTGCGGCAGAGGTGATGAGCAGCGAGCTCGCAGCGGGCGGAATCGTGGGGATGGTGGGGGACCGCAATATTGTTGGCGCTGGGGTGCCAGTCAAGCTGTTTGGGTTCGCTGCACGACTTCCGATTGGACCGGCGTTGCTTGCGGTAGAGTCTGGCGCACGCCTCTACGTTGCTGCGGTTATTCGCGAGCCTCGTGGAAAATACACTGGATATATCCGCACAGTCAGAGTTCCACTTGAGGGTGATCGTATGGCACGAACACGCGTGACGTTGACAGGGATTGCCGCTGCATTTGAAGAGCTCATTACAAAAGCACCAGAGCAGTGGTGGACGCTCTTCTATCCAATCTGGGACGATCTTCGCGTATGAGTCAGAGCGTGTCGCGTGCCGATCTACACATTCACACGATGGCTTCGGATGGGACGGCGTCTGTCTCCCAGGTATTGGCCCGCGCGGAAGAGGTGGGTCTTGATCTGATCGCGATCACGGATCACGATCGAATTGACGCGGCACAGGCGGCGCAGCAGATGGCGCAACGGAACGGACTGCACGTTCAGGTGATTGTTGGCGAAGAGATCTCCACGCTGCAGGGCCACCTTCTCGGTCTCTTCCTGCAGGAGCGAATTCGCCCGCTGCGCTCACTGCGACGCTCAATCGCTGAGATCCATGAGCAGGGAGGGATCGCAATCGTGGCCCACCCGCTCTTCCCGCACCCACTCTGCGCCCAGGAGGGGACGATCCGCTCCGTTGCCGCAGATCACGACCCCGCCAGCCGACCGGATGGCATTGAGACGTACAACCCAACGATCTTCGGCACCTACCCACGCCGCCGCGTGACGAAGCTCAACCACGAGCTCGGGCTTGCAACCATCGGGAGCTCGGATGCGCATGTCTTGAGCGCGATCGGTCGCGTCTGGACCGCCTTTGAAGGGTCAAGCCCAGAGGCGCTCCGCAGCGCAATCCTCTCGCGCACCGTAAGTGTTGGCTCAGGGAGCGATCACACGCTGACAGAGAGCCCTGGAATCTTCGGTCGCCAAATTCTCCGCAACCTCATCGGTCTCGGTCAAGACGTTGCCGGTGTCACACGGCCGCTTTGGACGTTCGGCGGTGAGCGACGTGGTCGAGATTTGGGATACCCAGGGAGCCGCCGTCGGCCGGCACGATACGAACCAGAGGACGAGCGATGAAGATCGGCATTGTCACTCCATACGCATATCCGCTGCCAGGTGGCGTTAATGATCATGTCGGTTCGCTGTATCGAGTCCTACGTTCGCGCGGGCATGATGTGCGCATCATCACAAGCAGCCACGGCCTTCAGAAGGCGAGCGAAGGGGACATCATCCGCGTTGGAAAAGGATTTAGTGTTCCGTTCAATGGCTCCATGGGAACAATCACGTTGAGCCCCACATATCTTGCGCAGATGCGCACCATCTTAGAACGAGAGCGTTTTGATGTGCTGCACTATCACGAGCCGTTTGTTCCATTCCTAAGCCTCGTCACGCTCACGCTCTCAACCTCAGTAAACGTTGGAACCTTCCATGCGTTCGGTGGACTCTCCATTAGTTATGAATTTGGGAAGCGGATGCTCGGACATTACGCAGGAAAACTGCACGGAAGGATTGCCGTCAGCCCCGCCGCACGACACTTCATCAGCCGCTACTTCCCCGGCGAGTACAAGATCGTGCCAAACGGCGTGGAGCCTGGCCGATATCAGCGCGCAGTGCCAATTGCTCGGTACCGTGACGGCGTCCCCAACATTCTCTTTGTTGGCCGCATGGAGCCTCGGAAGGGCCTCATCCACCTGCTGCGCGCCTTCCGAAAGTTGCAGCGCGATGGCGTCCGTGCGCGGCTGCTTCTTGTTGGTACCGGACCAGGTGAGCGGGAAGCGCGGCGCTATGTACTGACGCGGCAGCTTGATGACGTAGAGTTCCTCGGTCGCGTGTCAGAGGCGCAGAAGGCGCAACTCTTCAAGACGGCAGATATCTATGTCTCACCAGCCACCGGGCGAGAGTCGTTCGGAATCGTGCTGCTTGAGGCGATGTCAGCTGGCGCACCAATCATCTGTTCTGACATTCACGGATATCGCGGTGTGGTGCGGCGTGAGCGGGACGGAATCTTGGTGGAGCCAGGAAACGCCGATGCGCTCGCCGCCTCCATTCGTCGACTGATTGATGACCCGGCACTCCGCGCGCAGCTTTCGCGCGCGGGTGAAGAGCGAGCGCAGCTCTTCACCTGGGAGCGTGTCGGTCAGGCGGTCGAGGAGTACTACGGGTTTGTGATCCGCAGGCTTGCAGAGCAGGGCGAGCTCCCGAAGGGATTTAGCGCGCCGATTCCTCCGCCACCCGGCCCGCGAGTTCGCACAGCAGGCGAGCGGTAAGTCCCCAGACGCGCAGCTCGCCTGGCACCACAAAGGCGCCGTAGCGGAGCGGCACACCGTTCTGGTCGCCATCAACGTCATGCACTGGCAGTCTTGGGTCGAAGATGCCGAGCTCAGCCCCCACGACCCCCGCCACCTCCGTAGGGTCTGGGTTCAACGTGGGCGTCTCTGGCGCGACTGCCACCACCACATGGATCAGAAAGTTGCTCGCTGGGATGTAGGCGGGATCGAGCGTCCCAACGACGGTGATGCCGTGCTGCGGATCATCTGCGTCAAAACCGAGCTCTTCATGCAGTTCGCGGATGGCCGTCTGTTGCGGTGTCTCGCCGTGCTCCATCTTCCCGCCCGGGAGGGCGAGTTGCCCGCCATGCGTGCCGCCCTGCGCGCGTTTGATCAAGAGCACCTGGCAGTCAAACGGATGCGCCTCCAGGCTCGCCCCGCCACCCCCAACCGAGCAGCTGCCGAGTGCAACAGGCGGAATCAGGAGTGCGGTAACGGCCGCAACGCGCGGCACCCCCTCTACCGGAGGGTTGAGGTCAACCGGCTCAAGGCCGGGGAGACGGCGCGGCGTCAGGTTTGGTTGCAGTGGAAAGGGGAGCGGGGGGAGGTTCCCCGACGCGTCGCGCGCTAACGCGCGACGCACCCTCTCCGCAATCTGCTCCGCCGCCTGGCGTTGCGCCTCCACGAGCTAGCTCGGGCGAACGGTGACCCCTGGTGCGCCTGGCGCACGGAGTGATCGTCCAGCAATGCGCGGCGTTCGCGCCGGCGTCGATCCGGTCGGGAGTGGCTTCGGCTTGCGACGCAGTGCATGCTCCAACACCTGCCCGATCGTCTCCACAGGAACGATCTTCAACGCCTTGCGAATCTCCTCTGGAATCTCCGGGAGATCCTTTTCGTTCTTCTTCGGAATCAAGACCAAACGTGCGCCAGAGGCGTGTGCCGCTAGCGCCTTGCTCTTGAGTCCACCAATCGGTAGCACACGGCCTCGCAGCGTGACCTCGCCAGTCATCACTACATCCTTGCGGACTGGAATCCCCGTCAGTGCGGAGACAATCGCTGTTGCGATCGTCACACCTGCAGAGGGGCCATCTTTCGGGATGGCACCCGCAGGTACGTGGATGTGCAGCCCAAGCTTTTCGAATCGCTCTTGTGCAATGCCAAGTTCACTTGCATGGGACTTGATCCAGGTGAGCGCTGCGCGTGCAGACTCTTTCATGACGTCGCCGAGCTGTCCGGTGAGGATCAACTCCTCACGACCCTCCATAATGCCGACCTCAACAGCAACCACGTCGCCGCCAACTGGCGTGACCACAAGGCCGGTCGCCGAACCGACCTGGTCGTCGAGGTCCATCTCGCCGTACTCGTGCCGCTCTGGCCCAAGCCATGCGGCGAGCTTCTTCAGGTCAACACTCCCCTTACGGATCTTCTTCTCAGCCACACCACGGGCAACCTTGCGCATCAACGTGGCGATCTCTCGCTCCGCATTGCGCACGCCAGCTTCGCGTGTGTAGTGGCGAATCAAATGCACCATCGTTTCGTCTGGAATGGTTACCTGACTCTCCTTGAGGCCGTGATTTTCACGCTGCTTCGGAACGATGTAACGCTTGGCGATCTCCAGCTTTTCCGCTTCGGTGTAGCCAGGGATCTGGATGATCTCCATACGATCACGGAGCGCGTCCGGAATCGTGTCCAGCTGGTTTGCCGTTGCAACGAAGAGCACTTGCGAGAGATCAAACTCCACCTCCAAATAATTGTCCTGGAAGGTTGCGTTCTGCTCGGGATCGAGCACTTCAAGTAGGGCGGCTGACGGGTCGCCACGGAAATCCGCGCCAACCTTGTCGATCTCGTCCAGCATGAAGACAGGGTTCTTCGTCCCCGCCGTCTTGATCCCCTGCGCAATTCGCCCAGGGAGTGCGCCAATGTAGGTGCGTCGATGCCCGCGGATCTCCGCTTCGTCGTGGAGTCCACCGAGGCTCATGCGCACGAACTTGCGACCCATCGCCTTCGCAATGGACTTACCGAGCGACGTTTTCCCTACGCCCGGAGGCCCTGCGAAGCAGAGGATCGGACTCTTCACCTGCGGGGCGAGCTTGCGCACCGCGAGGTATTCAATGATGCGCTCCTTCACCTTCTCCAGGCCGTAGTGATCGTCGCTCAGCACCGTCGCTGCCTCTGAGATCTCAATGCGGTCCTCTGTTGCCACGTTCCACGGCATGGCGATTAGCCAATCAACATATGTGCGAATCACGCCAACCTCAGGTGAGGCAGACGGAATGCGCGCCAAGCGATCAAGCTCCTTCAGTGCGCGGCTGCGCACCTCATCCGGCATGTCTGCCGCTTCAACCTTCTCGCGCAACTCATTCGTCTCCGCCTGTTGCGGATCGTCCTCACCGAGTTCACGCTGAATCGCCTTGAGCTGCTCGCGCAAGAAGTATTCGCGCTGCGACTTATCCATTTCCGTGCGCACATCAGATTGAATCTTCCCCTTGATTTCAAGGATCTCAATCTGGCGGGCAAGGAATGCGGAGACGTACTTGAGTCGATCAACCACATCAACGATCTCAAGCAACTCTTGTCGCTGCTCAGTTGTCATATCTGGCGTATACGCCGTCATGTCAGCCAAGAGGCCTGGGTCACTGATGTTCTTTGCAGCTACCGCTGCCTCTGGTGGAACTGGTGCGCCAGAGGTGACATACGTCTCCACCTGCGCCTGGACGCTCTTCATGAGCGCTTCAACCTCTACGCCTTCGGCCTCTTCAACCTCAATGATCTCCACTTCAACCATCAGTGAAGGCCCTGAGGTGTCGAGCGAGTGAATCGCGATGCGCTTCTGGCCCTGCACAACCGCGCGGATCGTTCCGTCGGAGAGATTCACCACTTGTGCAATCTTTGCAAGCGTTCCTACGTCATGAAGTTGCGTGATGTCAGTGATCTCTTCCTGCTCCGCCTCTCGCTGAGTGATCAGCGCGAGCCAACCCTCTCCGGCTGCGGCGGCGCGAATCGCGGCGACGCTCTTATCGCGCCCAACCTTAAGCGGCGCAACCATCTCTGGGAAGATGACGATCTCGCGAAGAGGAACGAGCGGGAATCGACCGAGGCCGCTTGGCACCGGAGTGCCGTCCTCGTCAGCGGCGGCTACCGCCTCATCAATCTCAAGTTCCATCTCTTCACTCATGTCGCCTTCTAGTTCATCGTTGCGTCGCTTGTCGCTCATCGTCGTCCTCCTTCATGTGCTGCGGTTCGCTCTCGTTCGCCTTGCTTGTTCCCTTCTTCGTAGAGTCGTTCAAGGATTCGTTCACCGAGACGCTCCTCCAACTGAAAGAGGAGCTTGATCCCGGCAAGGTTCACGCCAAGATCCTGCGTGAGGTGTCGTATCCAGAGGATTCGGCGGAGATCGTTTTCGGAGAAGAGGCGGATGTTGCTCTCTGTCCGTGAGGGGCAGATCAGCCCAGCCTCTTCGTAGATTCGAAGCGTTCGTGGATGGACGGCCACCAACTGCGCCGCCACGCTGATCACGTAGACGGGGCGCGAGGGATCAATTCCAGCTCCGCTGCTCCTGAACACCTACGTATCCTAGAACCCTACCAATGCCATTGTCAACTACCCTACGTATAGGGTGGCAAGGGTAAATCGCGGCTATTCCACGTCCCGGCGGTAGGGAAGGTCCACGATCACCGTGTTGCGGCGGCCGAGCAGGGTGTCCCTGAGGCGCTTCCCGTTGCCGTTGTGGAGGATTCGATCCCACCAGTGACGCCCCGCGTACTCCGGAATCATCACCACATTGATCGGCATCTCGCCTGAAGCGTGGGGGAGCTCCTCAAGCTCGTCGAGGAAGTGGCAGATCGGTTCAACGATCAGTCGGTACGGCGACTCCACCGTCACCAACCTGACCCCTGGGAAGAGGGCTTCAAAGTGCGCGCGGATCTCGTGCTCTTCTTCCTCACTAAAGACAACGCGCACGGCGATCAGTTCACCCGTCTTCCCCTCGAGGATTCGACCGAGCGTGATAGCGCGCACCGTGGAGCGATTGATCTCACCGAACGGCGCAATGATGCGCCGCGGTCGGTGCGGTGCATCAAAGATGAGCCCAGGCTTGATCGCAAGCTCGCGCTCATGTCGGTTGTATCGCTGGCGCACGGCGGCCATGAAGAGCGCAACGAGCGGTACGAGCACAAAGATGATCCATCCACCGGCGGCAAACTTTGCCACGGAAATGATGACAAGCACGACACCAGTGACGGTAGCGCCGATACCATTGAGGAGCGCCTTACCGCGCCAGCCTTCACCACGAAGCTTCCGCCAATGCACCACCATGCCGGTTTGGCTGATGGTGAAACCGAGGAAGACGCCGATCGCATATGCAGGGATCAACAGTGTGACCAGTGCGTCGGTTGCAATCAAAAAGATGACAGCGCCCCCTGCAATGGTCAGGATTCCGCCCGCGTATGCGAGACGATCACTCCGCTGACCGATTTGGCGGGGGAGGAATCCATCACGCGCCAAGATGCGTGCAAGTTGCGGACCACCGTTGAATCCGGTGTTTGCAGCCAGCAGCAAGATTCCGGTCGTTGCAATCTGGAAGATGGCGTACGGGATTCCGTTCCCAAGCGTGACACGTGCGATCTGCGAGATCAGCGTCTCGCCACCAACCTCCTGTGGAACCTTGCCGAACGCGAAGGCGAGCAGCGACATTCCAAAGAAGATCGTGGCGAGAAGTACCGCCATGATTGCCATCGTGTCTGCGGCATTTTTTGCCTCAGGCTTCTTGAACGCAGCAACACCGTCGGAGATTGCTTCGGTGCCAGTCAGCGCAACAGATCCGTACGCAAAGGCTTTCAAAAGAAGGAATGGGAGGATGAGCTGCATGCCGTCATGCGCCTCAACAACAACACCCTGGCTCCAGTTCACTGCAGGATCGCCGAGCGCGATGCGGATGAGACCAATCCCGATCACCGAGATCGCACCGCCAACGAAGAGGTAGGTAGGAATGGCGAAGAGACGACCGGACTCGCGAAGGCCACGCAGGTTTGCAAGGACCAGGAGGAAGAGGGCACCGAGTGCCATCTCCACGCGCCACGGGAGGAGTTCAGGGAGCGCCGACGTAATGGCCGCTACACCAGCAGCCGTACTTACCGCCGCAGTGAGGACGTAGTCGATCACGAGGCTCGCCGCCGCCACGAGTGACGGCACCGTGCCGAGTGCGCTTGAGGCGACCGCGTATGCGCCGCCCCCCTTCGGGAAGCCGAAGCAGACCTGGCGGTAGCTGATCGCCACGATCCCGAGAAGTAGGCCGACCGCCAGTGCGATCACGGGACCGAAGGCGAGGTAGGAGGCGCCCGCTGAGGCGAGAACAATGAGGATCTCTTCGCTCGCATACGCACTCGAAGAGATTGCATCTGAAGAGAAGACAGGAAGGGCGTACTTCTTCGGCAGCCGCTCCTCTCCCTCCTCTGCGTTTGAGAGGCGCCGCCCGAAGATTGCGGTCTTTGCGGCGAGGGTGGCTCGACCAACGCTGTTTACCGGCTCACTCCCCGCTTCAGAGGCGACGAGGTGGTCTGGCTCCTCTTCAGTAAACCACTCTTCGTCTTCGTCGAGCGGCGCGGGGTTCTTGCTCTCGTTCGTCATGACGTAGGACCGCCCTCTATAGCTTCAAGGGCCGGCGGTGAGGCCGGTCAGGGGTTCAGAGGGACCAATGCCTCTCTTCGCCGCTCTCAACTCCGATTCTATACCTGCAGCCGTACCTCATCCACTCACGAGGACAAGGAGCGCGCGGTCGAGTCCGTGCTGGCTCACGCGATGCACGCGAATGGCATCAGGCCCAACGAGAGAAGTTGCAGTTGCAAGTTCTTCTCCCCAACCGTCACTTTCCCGTTTCCATGCAACGAGGTGTCCACCGGCGGCGAGGAGTGGTCGCGCGAGTCGCGTAAGTTCTGCCAGAGGCGCAACCGCGCGCGCAACGACCACGTCGTAGCGCGTTGGGTTTGTTGGCACGAGCTCCTCTGCTCGTGCCTGAACGACGCGAAGCCGCGGCGCCAGTCCACTCGCCGCAGTCACTGCCTCAAGGAAACGAGCCTTCTTACCTGTCGCTTCAATCAAGTCAAACGTTGCGCGCGGACGCGCATGAAGGAGGCGTGCCGCGAGCGGGATTCCAGGGAATCCGCCACCGCTGCCGAGATCTGCAAACGCGCCGCTATCTGGCACTAGCTGGTCAATCAGCGGCACGGCAACAAGAGCGTCGAGAAGGTGGCGCGACGCTCGCTCGCTCGCGCTCTCAATCCGGGTCAGATTGATGAATGGATTCCACGCATCCAAGAGACGTAGGTGTGCAGTGAGAACGGTGCGCTCGGACCCGCTGAGCGGTGGGAGCGGCGCCGCTTGGAGCAGCGCATCAAGAGCGTCGAGAGTGGCTCGCTCCGTTGCTGGGAGTTCGTCAGGGCTTGTTGGGAGCGGCTGGCGTTCGTTCAACCACGCTTCTCGCTCGGTCGCGCTGGTCGGCCCATGGAGCGGCGCACCACATCAAGGACCTCTTCAACGTACTTGTCTGCCTCACCCTTCTCCACCGCGCTCTTCACGCACCCACGCACGTGGTCTTCCAGGATGAGCAGTCCGAGCGCATCTACTGCCGCGCGAAGCGCAGCGATCTGCTGAAGGATGTCAACGCAGTACTCTTCGCCATCAACCATCCTCCCAATGCCGCGAACCTGGCCTTCAAGCCGACTGAGGCGGTTCATCAGCACCTTGCGGTCTTTGGTGTAACTGTGTCCCGTGTGTTCATCCATACCCTGGGAGAGTATCCGATCTGCCCCGATGCTACGATGCGAAGCCGATGGAGACTGCAGTCGGAGCCCACCCCTTCGCGCATCGGAGTGAGGCGGAGTTTGCCGAAATCCTTGACTTCTACGGGATCCGTTGGGAGTACGAGGCAACCGCATTTCCGCTGACGCATGACACCGATGGGCGTGTCGCCTCGCGGTTCGCGCCCGACTTCTACCTCCCCGACGTAAAACTATGGGTTGAAATCACCACCATTCGGCAGGCACTGATGCGGCAGAAACGCAGAAAGCTGCGGCGCTTCGCCGCCCTCTATCCTGACCTTCGAATCAAGCTCCTCGGCGCGAGCGACATCAAGGCACTGATGTGGAAGTATCAACGCAGCGCGCGTGGGGTTGTTGGGCCCACTGGGTCAACGACACCGCCACGGAGGCGTAGGGAGAGAGTTGGAGAGGCGGCCGCATGAGCAGCGCACGAAGCAACAACCCGCATGATGACATTGAAGAAGTGCTCATTGATGAAGCGGCAATTCAGGCACGCGTACGGGAGCTCGGCGCAGAGATTGCATCGGCGTATAGCGGAGGAGAGCCACTCGTTCTCGTAAGCGTGCTCAAGGGCTCGCTCATCTTTGTGGCAGACCTCATGCGTGCAATCCCAAGCAACGTAGTCATTGATCTGATGGAGGTCTCTTCGTACGGCGGTGGCAACACGGAGTCGAGTGGCACCGTTCGAATCCTGAAAGACCTCTCAGGAACCATTGAGGGGCGAGACGTCCTGATTGTGGAAGACATCATTGATACCGGACTCACCTTGAACTATTTGATGGGCTACCTCGGCGGAAAGAGCCCGCGGTCAATTCGTATTGTGACGCTACTCAATAAGCCGGCGCGTCGCTTGGTTGACTTGAAGGTTGACTGGACCGGGTTTGAGATTCCGGACAAGTTCGTCGTTGGATACGGCCTCGACTTCGGTGAGACGTATAGAAACCTCCGGTACGTTGGCGTGCTGAAGCGCGAGCTCTACGCCTCCGCGCTCGGTGAGTCTTAGTTCAGTGAAGCCGATCGGCCGACTCCAAACAGGGGCGGGAAACCTGCGCAGTCGCAGTAACGGACGGCGCTTGAGCGGCGTTGGCGCCATTCTCGTGGTTCTTGGCGCGCTCCCCTCGTGGTGGACGCTTGGCGGCGGTGGCACCCCCGCCATTACTGGGAACGCGTTTGATTCAATTGGCGTGTTCGCCTTCTTCAGCGCCCTTGCGCTTCTTGCAATCCTCATCGCACCAGATGCGGTGGGGGAGCAGCTTCCAATCGACGCGTGGCCCCTTCATGTTGGGCTGGTCTCTGCCGCAAGCGCTGCCTTCCTCCTCGCCGCAAGCGAGGCGGCCATTCGCGCAACCGGAAGCGAACTATCTCTCGCGGTGGTCTTCGCCCCGCTCCGCGCCCCAGGGCTCTGGGTCACCCTGTTTGGTCTCGGTACATGGATCGCTGGCGTCGCACAGATCGTTGACGCCCGCGACGATCGGTAGCCTCCTTACCCTCGTCTCCCACGAGGGGGTTGAGCACGTGCTGACCGAGTAACTCGCCCCTCTGTTAGGGTGGTTAGGTGCAGCCGTGCGCTCCGACGCGCGGGCAGGTGCCAATCAGGCGCCGCCCCGTCGTAGCAGCGCATGCCACAACATCTACTACGAGACAGATAAAGAGGTACACACACCATGAGTCGTAACGTTGCAGTATTCGTTGACGTCGCAAACGTCTTTTACGCCGCAAAGGCAGCCGGAGTCGACATTGACTACGTCACGCTGCTCAAGACCATCACCGCGAACCGCGATCTCATTCGCGCATACGCGTACACCGGGCTTGATCCAGATAATGAGAACCAGAAGGCATTTCACAACTTCCTCGCGCGAAACAACTACAAGGTTGTCAGCAAGGACGTACGAAAGTATGGCGACGGCCGCTTCAAGGCAAACCTTGACATTGAACTCGTGGTTGACCTTGTTCGCCTCGCACCAAAGCTCGACATTGCCATTGTCATCTCTGGTGACGGTGACTTTGCGCCCGCGATTCGCGCCGTGCAAGACATGGGAGTTCGCGTCGAAGTCGTGAGCTTCCGCGCCAACACAAGCAGCGATCTTGTGGACGTTGCCGATCAATTTATTGAGATCACATCCATTGCAAAGGTTGAGGCAGGCGGTTCGCGCAGTGGCCGTCGCGTTGCCGTTGACGGCGACGAAGACCTCTCCATGACAGAGGTCCCCGATAAGCAGTCCGAGGCTCCAGCTCGACCACGTCGAACCCCTGAGCCGCGCGAAGAGCGTGGACGTTCGCGTCGAGGTGGTGTTGGGCGATCAGCCCCTGTGCGCGGTCGCACGGGCGCAACGGTGCGTGTTGGCGGCAGCGTCATTGACGCGGATGCCATTGAGACAATGTCACTTGATGACCTTGAGCCGAGCGACCTCAACCGACCAGGCGTTGGTCAAGAGCACGAACACGACACAGGAGACGCACCGCGCCGCCGCCGACGACGTGGCGGACGCGGACGTGGCGGACGCGGACGCGGCGAAGAGTTTACGGATGCACCACGAAGCGGCGCGCCACTCGCCGGCTCCGCATATGACGGACCGATCGAGACGATGTCGCTTGCAGATCTTGACGGCGGCGTCTCTGGCGGCGTGCCGGAGTACATGCGCAACGAACGCCGTGGCTCTGCACAGCCTTCCGGCGCATCGCGACGAGCACTCGGCTCTGGGCCATCACGAATCGCGGACGAGGTTGCTCGATCGCAGCGTGACGGTTCTAGCCGCTCCAACATGTCGGCTGGCATGGAGAGCGAGTCGGTTCCATCCGACGTTGCGGCACTCTTGCGCTCACAGCTTGAGGCCACTGGTCGCTCCGCTGACAGCGCTCCTGCGTTGAGCGGGAAGGACGCGCCTACAGGTGGGCGCACGCGCGCCAAGGCGAAGCCTGCGGCGAAGAAGCCTGCCGTGAAGAAGCCTGCGGCGAAGAAGCCTGCTGCGAAGGTGGCGCTGGTCAAGAAGCCAGCTGCACGACCAAAGAGCAAGAGGTAAGAGGCGAGCCGAATGGCGAAGGCGGTGTCCGCGCCGGCCAGTCAACCTGACGCAGCCACACGCCCGCCTGCACGCTTCGCAACTCGCGGTCACGATGCGGCCGCGTCGCGCGTCGCGCAGCTCTTAACTGGCGTTCCACCACACGCCCTGCTGATCGTGGGGCCACGTGGCGCGGGGGCGGGAACGCTTGCGCGTGACGTTGCGGCAACACTCCTCTGCATAAGCCCGCAGAGCGGCGGCGCGTGTGGGGAGTGCCGCGCATGCAGGCTGGTGGCGGCTGAGAGCCACGCGGACCTCGCACGAATCTCGCCGAGCGGCGCCGCCGATGAGATCGGCATCACGCCAATTCGCGAGCTCGAGGCGAGTCTCGCCCTCCTCCCTGTAGAGGGTGGGCGCCGCGTCGCGCTCATTGAACGCGCAGATCGGATGAGCGAACCGGCACAGAATGCGCTGCTGAAGACCCTCGAAGAGCCTCCCGCACAAACGCACATCATCCTCGCCGCCGCGGAGGACTCCTCACTCCTGCCAACCATTCGCAGCCGTTGCGCCGTCATCCGCCTCGGCCTCCCAGATTCAGCTGCCGCGAGCGAACTCATCGCCACGCGACTCGGCCTTGACGCCGCGACCGCCACACGACTCCTTCGCATGTCTGGTGGTCGTCCAGGGCCCCTGATTGACGCGGGGGCGAGCGGAGATGCTGCGCGTGCACACGCTGCACTACGACGCCAGATCTTGGATTTTGTTGGCATCGCACCGCACGCGCGGCTTCGCCAACTCCCCACCCTGATCGCCGATGCGAGCGCGATCCTTTCCGTTGCAATCGCGGACGGCGAAGAGGGGGGAGCAGAAGAGGGCGGCGAACCTGAAGGTGCTGATGCTGCACCGGAGAGTGCGGCAACCAGCACAAAGAAGAGTCCAGCAAAACGCGCGGGAGGGAAGCCAACACCAGCGGAGCGACGCGCAAACGCAAAAGCGCTTCTCCACCTTTGGCGCGGCGTCGCGCGCGATCTTGCACTCGTATCCTCCTCAGCGCCGACATCCGTAGCGTTTCCAGAAGATCTCCACGAGCTGACCCCTGTTGCCGCGCGTTGCGCGCAGACCACATGGCGTGACGCGCTCATCAGTTTGGATCGCGCACTCGCGGCACTCCGAAGAAATGGAAACCCTGAGCTACTCCTTGATGCGATCGCGCTTCGCTGGCCACGCGGATGAGCCACCTCGCTCCGCATCAGGAACTCTTCAAACAACTGGTGACGCTTGGCGAGAGCGTGACCGACGCGCTGGACTATACGCAGCTTATTAGTACGAACGGCGAAGGAGAGCTGGAGAAGACGCTCACCGCACTCGGCGAACGTGAACTCTCGCCCGCTGCACATCGGGGCCTTGACGCGCTGCGCGCTGCGGGTGAGCGCGTGGTGACGGCGAACGATCCGCACCGCGCTATTGACTGGATCGCAACCTATCCTCGACTCCTCACCACACTACTAGTCGCTGCACTGAACCCAAAGGGACTGCCGAGCGATCACAGCGCAAACAGCGCAAGTGGCTCATCAAGTGCTACGCGACTCCCGGGCGGCATTGCATTCACCGATGCACCACCTGACGGACGCGCGGTTGTCTACGCGGGGATTCAGGGAGATCCAATTTTGAAGCCGCTCGCGCATGCCCTCGCCGCAGCATCGCCCGCCGATCGACTGATCGCTCGAGCGTTGATGGGGGACCCAGAGCCAGACGTCACAACCGCAGCGGCGTTCGCGGCGCTCCTCCCGTCTCAGCGCGGTCCGAGCGATCCACTCATCGTCGGCGCACTGGCTATCGGCGGGAAGGCGGCGCAATCAAATGCGCAGTATCGCGGCGCAATCGTCGAAGTGACGGCTGCCGAGATCCTGAAGAGGCGTCCCGCACTCGTGCGAGATGCGGAGCGGATGGTGCGTCGTGAGCGCCGCTTCTCTGTTGACGGCGCCTCCGCGGACCCACACCCATTTGACGTGACCGTTGAGGCGGGGCCGATCCCTGAGCTCTGGGACTGCAAGTGGGGGGCGCGGGGTATCGACGACAACCTTCTCGCAGAACTTGAGAGTGCGCGGATTCGCGCCGCAGGGGTGGGGGTGCGCATTGCGATCGGCATCGTTGCATTTGACTCGGCGGCAACGGTTGCGGCGCGCCTCTCAATCGTGCGCGGTCCGCGCGGGCAGACGCGCATGATCACACTGGACACACTGAGCCGCCTGGCGGCGGGGTGAGTGAGGCCCTGATGAGCACGATCACCGAGAGACTTAGCCCAGGACTCGCCGCTGACGAAGCGCGCCTCCCCGAAGAGGCTCGCTTCCGTGAAGAGGGGCGAGGTGTTCGTTTTGATGAGTGCGACTCGCGCGGACGGATGCGCTCCGCCGCGCTGCTGCGCCACGCCCAGGATCTCGCCTGGCGCCACAGTGAAGTACTCGAGTACGGACGCGCTTGGTATGAGGCGCGTGGTGTCGGCTGGGTGGTGCGAAGTGTTGACCTGCTCATTGACCAGCCGCCGCATTCAAACGAAGATCTCGCTGGCACTACGGCGTTGGTCGGATTCCGCCACGTCATGGCGCGCCGCCACACGCGCCTCTTTAGCGCTACAGGGCGTGTCATTGCTGACGCTGCCATTGACTGGGTGATGACCGATCAAGACGGGAGACCGGTACGTTTCCCACAAGAATTTGAAAGCTTCGTTCAGCGTGTCAACGCAACGTTCGCACCAAACAAGATCCCTGCAGCCGCACCCTCAGGTGTAGCCGTTGACGTCTCCATTCGTCGGGCGGACATTGACCCGCTCGGCCATGTGAACCATGCCGCCTGGCTTGAGATCATTGAAGAGGCCATCGCCCAGGTTGCCCCCACCCATCTTGAAGCGCTGCGGCGCCAGATTCGCATGGAGTATCTTGCGGTCACCACTGACCGCACCGTGCGCGTGCACATCCTTGCAAGTACAGACGACGATCAACTTCGCGTGGACGTGACAGACACACTCGGGAGCTCCGTCCTTCGCGCTGAGATGACGGTGATCAGATCGTGATCAGGCGACTCGCCCCTGTTCTCGTTGCACTCCTCATCGCGCTCAGTGCACCCGCGCCCACCGCTGCACTTATTCCAGCGGCGCGCATCAGCTTTAGTGCGGCACTTAGTCGACTGAAGGTGCAGTCTGAATATTCAAGTGGGTACAGCAGAAGTAAGTTCGGGAGCGATTGGATTGATGGGGATGGAGACGGACTTGATACGCGTGCAGAAGTCCTCATTGATGAATCCAAAGTGAGTGTCACTATTTCTGGGGGTATCGTTCGGACCGGAAGGTGGATCAGCCTGTACGACAATCTGACCTGGACGATCGGCACTGACGTTGACATTGATCACGTTGTTGCGCTCAAAGAAGCCTGGGAGTCTGGTGCGTACAGGTGGAGCGCATCTCGTCGACTCGCGTTCGCAAATGATCTCGGCGTTTCGTGGTCGCTGCGTGCAGTGACGGATAATGTGAATTCTTCAAAAGGAGATCGTGATCCCGCAAGCTGGCTCCCGCCATACCGAGCCTCAACGTGCACCTATCTTGTTGGTTGGGTTGGAGTGAAGTTGCGCTGGGGACTAAGTGTTGATGCGGCGGAGAAGTCAGCAATCAGCAACGCGTGGAGTGCAAGAGGCTGTGCTGATCGGCAAAATCCGCCGCGTGTTGAGGTGAGAATCGCGCCGTAGCGACTAAAGTCCGAGCGTTGGCTTTCCGCCCTCTCCTTCACCTCGTCCTTTTCGTTTCTTCTTCCGCGTCTCGCCCTTCTCTGGTGTGGACTCTGGTCGATCCGGCATCCCAACGTTGTACTTCCTCACAAGCTTTGCGTCTGGCGCTTTGGCGCGCGCCTGCGCAAGCGCAGCGGCCGGGGCGAATTCCGATGAAGTAGGTGGCATCTCTCGTCGTTGCCGCGCCCCAATTGGCGGCGTTCGCCGAACGACCACAACGCCTTGAGAGGCACTGCGGAGTTGGCGCACGCTCTCTTCTGGTTGCGCACGGTATGCGGCCGCCCATACGAGGGCAACGGCGGCGGGGACCAGGAGGAGGCGCTCATCCGTACCTGTGAAGCCGAGCGCCAAAGCGATCACGGTCACGGCAACAGCGAGGAGGAGGAGTGGCCGTTTTAGCGGCGGGATGCTCTGGTACTGCGGGTCGGCCATGTGCGGATTCTAGGGGGTGCACGCGGCGTATCGCGTATAGAGCTGGTGCGCCCGACAGGATTTGAACCTGCGACCTTCTCCTTCGGAGGGAGACACTCTAATCCCCTGAGCTACGGGCGCGAGGGGGGAAGGATAGCGGGGAGAGGAAGTGCCGGGAAAATAGATCAGGTGACCCCCCGTGAAGGGAGCCACCTGAAGCCGATCCGCTTTTAGAACGAACAAGTCAGTCCCGCAGCTACGCTCGAAGAGCATCTATCACGTCGCCTAAAGCGACTACCCTAACCCACCTACCCATGGCCTTCGAACAAGAACAGCTACGCATAGGATAGCGCGCGTGAGGGCCGATTCCAACCCCCTATTTTTCTCGTCCGCGCCTCTATGTGCGCCTATCTGCGCACCGAACCCCGCAGTTAGCGGATGCTCACCGAGGTCATTGTTACAGGCTCAACCGGGCGATCCCCAGGGCCGCACGGGGCGGCGGCAATCGCGTCGACCACGTTCAGGCCCGCGACCACCTGTCCGAAGATTGTGTAGTTCGGTGGGAGCTGTGGCAGGTCTGCAAGGCAGATAAAGAACTGGCTCCCGTTGGTGTTCGGGCCAGCGTTCGCCATTGCGACCGTGCCGCGCGCGTAGCCCATGGTGACGGGCTCATCCTCAAACTTGTAGCCGGGACCACCCGTCCCCGTGCCTGTCGGGTCACCCCCCTGGATCACGAATCCTGGCACCACGCGATGGAAGATGACGTTGCTGTAGAAGCCCTTGTTGGCGAGCGTCACAAAATTCTCAACCGTCTTCGGAGCTGCGTCGTCAAGGAGTTCAAACTCAATGCTGCCGAGGGTGGTCTCGATGACTGCGGTGGCCATTCGTCCTCACTTCCGCGGCAGTGCCGCCTCTGTCGGCTCACTGCCGACGCGTCCGTGGAGTCTACCCGTCTCGCCGCTATGGCGCGGGGCTGCTCACCGTGGTGCTCAAGATGGTGACCGGGACAACCGGGCGGTCCTCCTGGTCCCGTTCTACCGCGGCGATCGCGTCGACGACATCAAGACCCGCGGTCACCTCGCCGAGAATCGCATAGGTTCGGACGCTCTCAAGTGGGCCGGCGGCGCCATCATCCAAGACGATGAAGAACTGGCTCCCCTGCGAATTAGGTGCTGCGCTGCGGGCCATGGCGAGGACGCCGCGTCGATAATCGCCGACCACCGGCTCGTCTTGGATCTTGTATCCGGGATCACCCATCCCCGTCCCTGTTGGATCACCGCCCTGAATCACGAACGGCGTTCCGTCCTGCATGTAGGCAATGCGATGGAAGATGACGTTGTTGTAGAAGCCGCACTCGGCGAGTGCGACGAAGTTTCCGACTGCAATGGGCGAAAGGTCAGCTTCAAGAAGGAGCGTGATCTCACCGAGTGAGGTGGTCATCACGATCTCACGCTGCTCACCCGCGCCGAGTGCGGCGGGTTGAGCAGTGGGGCATCCGGCAACGCCTGACGCCGTCGGGCTCTCAGCGCCGCTATCCGTGCAGGCAGCAACAAGGAGTAGCGCTGCAACCGTTGTGCCGAGGGTGCGTCGAGAAATCTTCATGAGGACATTCTACGCGAACTCTCTATCTACGCGAACGTTCTATCCCGCTTGGTTGGCGATCGCTTGCGCCTCTTCAAAATCGATCGCGCCTGAGAGGAGTGCTTCGCCAAGGATCAGCGCGCTCACCCCCGCATCACGGAGACGACGCACGCCGTCAAGATCGGTGACACCGCCGGCAACACTCACCTCAATGGATGGGTATCGCTGACCGATCTCGCTGAGGCGGCTGAGTTCACTCGTGCCACCGCCGTGGCTCATCACCACGCGGCTGATTCCTGCCGCAACGAGCTGCTGCAGCAGGTCGTCGAGTGACGGCTGCACCGCGCGCTTCCATGGAAATTGCGAGAGTCGCTCTGGGCGTGGGTCAAGACCAACGGCGAGCCACGCACCTGCCGCGCGTGCACAAGCAGTGAGAAGCTCTGGCTCATCAAGGAGGGAGGTCCCCACAACCACGCGTGTGGCGCCAGTCGCGAAGACG
>Ga0208599_1000152_pt1 | contig 20112 bp, 16 predicted proteins | sample LakMenEpi17Aug12_FD_150706 | JGI IMG/M metagenome (GOLD analysis project Ga0208599, IMG submission 150706) | Freshwater microbial communities from Lake Mendota, WI - 17AUG2012 deep hole epilimnion (SPAdes) | ecosystem: Environmental > Aquatic > Freshwater > Lake > Epilimnion/Euphotic zone ... | reverse complement strand
AATAACTCGTATATTAGTTTTAAGTCTTGCATCAGATGTTGATAAAAGTTCTCCATTAAAATATAACTTAAAACCATCATTATAATTTATTTCTAATGCATTTACATAATTATTAGTAATATTTGTATCTATAAATAAATTATTATCATATGCATTTAAATTATATTTCCATATTCCAAAACTCTCATTTTCTAATCCTATTTTATATATTGAATTATAATTTATATTATTACCATCTGTATTTTTTGTTATTTTATTATTAAAATGTATATATGAATTAGCTGTACAAGAATTTAATGTTATAAAATTATCATTATCTGAAAAATTATTTATCTGAAATAAATTATTATTTCTATTATTAATATTATTTCCATTTATTAATATTCCTCCTTTATAACTATCTCTAAATCCTACTGCCGGATTTAATATTATATTTCTTGTATTTAATTCAAAATTTGTTGATGATGATATATTATTCATTAATGATAATATATTATCATATAATGATGAACCATCACTATTATATATATCACCTTTTAAATATATATTATTAGTTTCTATATTTCCTCTTGTTTTTAATGTTCCTTGTGAATTTATATTTAATAATTTTGTATCATTTAAATATATCTCATAATCATCTGTAAAACTATAAATATTATGTGTATTATTATAAATATTTCTTTGTTTTATTAATGGTAATTTAGCTGTTGTTTTAACATATTCTACTAATAATTCACAATGTTCATATTTATAATATGTATCTTTTATTATAATATTTATAGGGATATTATATAATACATTCTTTATTTTTACTGGATATACTTTTAATTTACTCTCTATATATGGATTTTGTAAATTTGATGATATTCCTGTAATTGATCTTAAATAATCAACTCTATTTTCTATTGTTATTATATCATTTATTGTTGTTTTTGTTATAGTATTTACAAAATTACCATTATATAAACTTGTAGGCACTACATTATTCAATCTTATCAAATTATATTTATAATTTGATAATGTAATATTTAATGATGGTAATATAAATGACGCATATTGATTAAATTTAATATAATTTCTAATATTTATTCCATTAATTTCATAAGTTTTTAATATTGTATTTATATCTGTAGTCTGAACTGTTATTCCTAATGTAAAAACTGTTAATAATACTTTTGTAGTATCAGAATTAGCAACTACATATTCAGGTAATACTGCATTTTCTACATCAGTTGTAGTAACATCAGTTGTAGTAACAGAAGGTTGTATATCGTATGGTGTTTTTGGTATTTTATAGTTAATTGTAATATCATGATCTATGAAAGGTGTTATTGTTGTAATAATATAATTTATATTAGGTTCATAATTATAATTAATTTTTACATCATTTAATTCTAATTTAGGCATTAAATCAATTGTATTTTCTTCATCAATATAATCAAAATTAAAACTAGGAGTAATATTATTATAATTTACAACTACATTATTAAATCGATATGTTATATCATCTAATGTAATATTTGATGAATAATAAAAATTTGTTGTTGATAATTCATAATCTGTATTTATATTATCTAAATTAGAATAATAAATTCCTGTTTCATTATATATTACACCTAATTTATCATTTACTTGAATATTACTATTTACTATTAATGGTGATGATGATACATAATTATTTTGTAATTCTAATGCTGATTTATTATTAAAACTATTAACAAAAATACTAGCATTTTCATTAATACTTGAATTAATTGCAACTCCATTTGATGTTATACTAAAAATATTTTGTGAATTAAAATTAAAATTAAAATTATTTGATACAGATAATTGCCAATTATTAATATTATCATTTTGCGAAAATCCTACTAATATAGGATTTGTCGAATTATTTGTTAGTTTTAGCAAATTATAAGCAGTATCATCATTTATATGAACTATGGTATCTTCGTTTATACAATTATTATTATCATAAAATTTACCACCACCTATATTCATTATATTAATATCATTTGATGTTGTATAACACGAAAAATAAGGTTTGTTTTCTAAATTCTTCCTTGTTATTTCAAATAATGAATTATTTATTGATGGAGTTATTGTATAAAAATTATCTCTATGAAATATATGTGATATTTTTAATGATACACCATCTATTATTGATACATTAAAATCCGATGTTTCTTTTAATGTATCTATTAAATTTATATCTATTGATGCTGATGATTTTAATGATAATTCTCCACTTGATGATATAAATGTTTTTGATCTACAATTAAAACTACTTGCACAACTATTATAATTATTATTATATATATAAACAGCTGAATTTGTGTCTACATCATTTATTGATTCTAACCATCTTGAATGATTATTATCATGTCCAATTATTAATGTTCTTGTTGGATATAGTTTAATATTATTACCTATTATTAAAACATCTGTATTTTGTCCTGCTGTGCTTATTGGTGTAATTGATTTTATTGATGAATTTATAGAATATGATAAACTTGCAAATAATACTATTTGTTGAGATATATCAGTCCAAGTTAAATTTAAATGTGTATTTGCATATTCAATCATAAAATTTAATAATGGAATTAATGATAATGAAGTATTAATATAAATATCTATATAATTAGCTAAAGCTTCAACAAATATTGATAATGTATTTGATAAACTATATGAATTATTTATAAAATTTATATATTTATTTGTAATATGTAATATATATTCTAATAATATTTGTTTATCTACTATATTTTCAGATATATATACAATATCTGTTCTGATTTCTATTAATAAATTTATATTATATTCTATATTTTCTATTGTTGTAATATAAATATCATTTAAATCTTCATCTAATTCAAATATATAATTATAACTCAAACAAATATTTATTATATCTATTTTAAAATTATCAATAGTTGATTTTAAATTATTAATATAATTATAAGTTGTATTTATCCCAGCCATTATTTCAGAATCATTCACATAATATAATAAATTTGAACTATAATCTGGATTAAATGCTGATATTTGTAAATCAAGATTTATTGCATTATCTTTATTTATACTTGATTGTTCTAAATATGTATTAATATTTGTATTTATTGCATTAACTATTTTATTTGTTAATATTATATTATTAAAAGAAAGATTTGAATTAATATTATAATTATTAGTATTTAATTCTGAATATAATAATGGATAATTATCAATCAAATTTTCATAAATATGTGAAATATTTTTATCTATATTTGATGCATTATTTTTATTATTTATTAATAAATTTGTTTTTATTTCATTTGTATCTATATTATTATTATCAAAAAAATTATTACAAATTACATAAATATTAGATGATGATATCATATCATTTGATGACATTATTGCAAAATTTGATGTAATTATATTTATATTTGATATATAATTATAATAATTACTTGATGATATATAAATATTTGATGCTACTATTTTATTATTATTACCTGTTATTAGTATATTTGCAATATCTATAAGATGATTTTGATTTTTATAAATATTACTTAAATTATTATAAATATTTATTGAATTTGTTAAATAATTACTAGTTAAAGTTTTATAATTACTAGCACTTGGTATATAACTATTAATATAAGTATTAATATAATTAAGATTACTATAAATATTTGATGATATATTATAAGTTGCTATTGAATAATTTTTATTATTTGATGAATTTGAATATAAATCAATAAATGGAGCTGATGATATTTCATGATAATATGTGCTGAATAATACATAATTTGTATTGTAATTATCATTTATATTTATTTTTAAATTATTTGCAATTAATGTATAATTATTAACTACATTTGAATTTTTATAAATATTATCAATATTTGATAAGTGTATATTAAAATCTTTAGATATATTTGAAATTAATGTATAATTACTATAAGCTATATTACTATTAATAAATGCACTATTTAAATAACTCTTTTCTGGTATTGTTAATGCTTGATATATATTATTTGTCTTATTTGTATCTATAACTAATAAATTACTTGTAATATTTATATTTCTATTAATTGGAGTTATAATATTATTAATATTATTATAAGAATTATAATAAGTTTTTAAATTATTCATTAATAATGTTAAATTAATATCATTATTTGATGAAAAATTTGCATTTTCTTGTATAATACTTCCATAATTACCAATATTTATTGTATCATTAATAAAATTATAATAATAATTACTAGAAATAATATATTCATCATATAAAAATATTTTTGTTGTATTAGCTATTGATATTATTGAACTACTTGGATTTTCAATTACTATATTTGATATATTATTATAATATAATAATGCATTTGTATATATATTTGATGAATAATATAAATTACTATAACCATATTTAGTTATAATATTAATATCTGAATTATATATTATATTTGCATAATCAGTTTGCATTGAATTTAATGTTGTTCTTGATAATAATAATATATCTGATATTGATGTATTTATTAAATTTAAAGAAGTATTGGATGAATTTTTAGTGCTTAAATAATAATCATAGATTGTATTATAAATATTAGATGATAATTTATAATTACTATATGAATAATTTAAATTACTAAAAGCATTTACACGCAAAATATTAGAATTTATATTTAAAGGATCATCTGGAGATAAATTACCAGGAGAAGTATTAAATAAATAATAAATAAGTAAATCATTATTTGAAGTATAAGCATCATTAATATTTGATGAAAAATTATTAATATATGTCAAATAATTGCTAGTATTATTTGAAGTTGTTATAATATAACTATTATAATCATTAATATTAGTTAATAATGTTTTATTTAATTCATAATTATTTGATGTTAATATATAATTATTACTAGAATATTTAGTATGTATTTCTATATTAATATTCTGTGCATCATCTAATATATTTATATATGTATTATATGCAAAATTACTATTTGCAAATGATATTTTTTTTGGATGATTTGGAGATAAAATTGTATCAAAATAATATATATTATTTCCTAATGAATAAATCTTGTTTATTATTGTTTCAACTGGATTTGGCGAAAATAAAATATTATTATCATTGAATTTATAATTTCCTTTAATATTTATTGAACCATCTATATCAATATCTCCTGTTATTTTAACATTCCCAGTTATTCTCAAATCTTCTTTATTTTTATTAAAATCTGATGGATTTCCATAAGTAATAGGATTATTTATATCTATATAATATTTATCATTATCATAATATAAATTTATACAAGATTTTTTAGGTTTATAACTATTTTTCATATATCCAAATTGTAATGGTCCTGCATAATTTGTATCATCTGTAATATGATTTTTGTAAATATACCATTTATTTTTAGATACATAACTTAAATTTGTTGAATCATCGCAAAATTCAATACCTGAATATATTGAATTATCTGATGATCTATAAAAACTAATTACACTATTATTAATCTTTTTATTATTAATATTTGTATTTTGAACTTTTAATGGTATTGTTATTTTAGGATCTTCAAATTGAACACCTAAACCAATATTTGCATTCTCTATTATTGCATCATTTGAATTTAAATATTTAATTGAACATAATTTATTAACACCTTCATAATATCCTTCATATGAATTAATCCCGCCTTTAACATTTAATTGTTTTCTATTTATTCCATTTTCATTATTAATATTTAAATGTGATAAATAATTATAGTTATTTTTCTTTATTATCATATCACATTCATATTCTATATTATTTTCTCTGATATAATAATTTGATGTAATTATATCACCATTTATATCAAGTGTTTTAATTGGTCTAATTGTATTTATTCCAATTTTATTATTTTCAAATATTCCTAAATTAGGAGCTGTATCATTTATTTTTGTTTTATTTTTACCTGCATAAAAATATATATTATTCCACATTGTATTTAATTGTGTTAAAAATACTAAACTATTATCCAATTTATTATCTAATGTGTTTAATATTGTATGTCCAATATATGCAGATGATCCATGTGGAGTTATTGTTGTATCATGTAAATATAATTCATATTGATTTTTTTGTGTATTTTTATGTTTATAAATATTTATAATATCACTATTATAATTAGCATCTGATATATTTGTTGTTTGTCCTCCAACATTAATATAATTAGCTAATGTAATATCATCAAGTATTGTTTCTGATATTGCTGTAAATTGTGATGGTGATGTTGTTCCAATTCCAACTATATTGTCTATTGAAGTTCCTTTATAATAAATAGTATCAGTTACATTTATAGATTTGGTTATTATAGTATTATCACAATTTAATGATGCAAAAGTTGCAGAACCTGAAAACTGACAAGAATTATTAAAATCACATATTCCTGTTCCTGAAACTATTAAATCATTATTAATATTTAAATTAGTTGCTGTTAAATTTTTATTAACATTTAAATTATCTGTTATTTCTGAATTACCATATATCATTAAGTTATATTTATTTTCATTTATTCCAATATAAACATTTGAATTAAATCTAAATTCATCCTTATTAAAATCACCTCCCCTTATTTGATTTGCATTTAATGTTAATCCTGTTCCCTGTCTCATATATAAACTATCTAATGATTTTGGTTGTTTTGACATATAATCATAAATAATTATATTATCAGCATATACACTTCCATGTATATGTAAATTTGCATATTCTTCTTTATTAGTAATCGTAATATATCCAGCTGTATTATTATAATAATAATAATCATAACTTATTTTATCAGATATAGACAATTTATCTAAATTTATTAATACTGAACCTGTTGTATCAATTACCAATGATGGTAATTGATATGATGTATAATCAGGTGTATTTGCTCTATCATTATCTTTGATATATAAATTATCTATTTCAGAATATGTTTTACTAATATTAAAATGTAATGGCATATTTTTTGATGTAATTATATGAAATGGTGAATTATTTACTCCTCCAATTATACCACAACTAAATCTGGTTGGACTATCATTAGTACCATCATTATTTTGAATAACAAATTGAATATTACTTATATTATTATTACAATGTCTTGATATTTTTAATGGATTTGTATTATTATCAGCATTAGTTATTGTTCCTAATGTTAAATTTTGTGTTGTATATATATTATCTTGCAAATAATCTTTTACAGAATAAAATAATAAATGTGATGATAATCTATTTAATACTTGATTAAAACTTTTAATATTCGTTGATAATTTTAATATATCTATATCATTTGATAATAATATACTATCTGCTGTTATAGTACCTAAACAATGTATATTACCTTCAACTATTAAAGATTTATTTGCTAATGATAAAATTTTATTCCTAGATGTATTAACACCAACTGTCTTATCAGTAACTACTAAATTATGTATATGATTTAAATTATTAGTATCTAATGCAACATTATGACTACTATTAAAAATATCACCAACTGCTAAATAAGTTCTTATAAAATTATCTCGTGTTAAATCTAAATTATAAATGTTAGATAATCCAATACCAATTGATTCAATTTGTATTCTCGTATAATCCATTTATATTTATATATAAATAATTTTTATTAACTGTTTATATATTAAAAAAAATAATAATTATTATGTTATTTTTATTCGGGTACTTTTTCTGCTACTTTTGGTATTTCTTGTTTAATTAATTTTGATAATGTTTCTTTAATTTCTTTTAATTGTGCATTTATTTCTTGATGGTTAGCTATTTCAGAAGCTGTTGCACTATATGTATAACGTAATAAATGTTTAAAAATATTATTAATTTTATCTTTTGGTATTTCATTTGATGATTGAGCTAATTGAAATAAATTTAAACCATCTATATATTTCTTACCATATTCTGTATATAATATTTGAAATAATTTTTGATATATCTGATTATAGTAATTTGCCATTTCGCTTAATTGTTCTTGTGTTAATGGTGGTGGTTGATATACTTGTTGTTGCTGTTGCGGTGAATATACTGGTAAATTATTTAACGAAGACATTATCTATATTATAATAATTTAAAAAATTATTCTATTGTTGTTATTTGTCCATAATAAATTAATGCTTCTTTACTTACATTATTTTCTGCATCTTTTTTAGAAAATCCTGTTGCAGTTGCAATTGTATCACCTAATCTATTTTTAACACTATAATTAAATATTTTAACACAATCTTTTGTAATTATACCTAATTCACAGAATTTAGGTGTATCTTGAATTGAATGTTGCATATATGATACTAACATATCTTTGTAATTTGTTTTCTGTATTATTAATTCACTAAAATCAATATAATTTTCTATTATATATATTATCCATTTTTCAGCAATATAATAACCAGCACCTGTTAATGGCATTAATTTTATATTTTTAGGCATAATAACACTATCTTCTGGATTTTGAAAATCTGTATATAACGCACCTATAAAAGCCTCAAATATATCTTCCATTATTTTATAATTATTTCGTCCATTTGCATCTTCAACTTGTTTTGATATTATTGCAAATCTTGAAAATCCAATTTCATTTGATAAAAATCCTAACATTTTACCATTAACTATTCTAGTCCGAATTTTTGATAAAAATCCCTCGTTTTGATCCGGAAAACGAAAATAAAGATAATTAGCGACAACCATATTCAATATTGCATCCCCTAAAAATTCTAATCTTTCATATGACATATCTTGTAATGCTATACAATTTTTAGGACAATTCATATTACCTGTTGCAAAATCTGCATTTTTCATTGTACAATAAGATTTATGAATAAACGCAGTTCTATATAAATTAATATTATTATATTTAACATCTGATAATCCATTATTATTTAAAAATTTTACTAAATCATCATCATTTAACATAATATTATTTGCATTATATGGTAATTCATCATTTTGAATTATTTTGGTTTTATTATGAATACTTTCAATTTTCTTCATTGTTATTATTATGAAAGAAATATTCATAATAACATTATATCATTTTTTTATATTGGTCCTTTTGGTTCAGTTAAATCATTAAATTCTATAAATATTTCATAATTATCATTATTATTATTTATTATGAAAATTTTATAAAAATTTAAATATATTATATCATTTTCTATAAATCCTCTTCCACACAAACCATTTAAAATAATAATTAATAAGTTATCATATTTAAAATATGAAAAAATAGCATAATTTGGTATATCATTTTTTAATATATATTGTTTAATATAATTTATCATATCATATACCTCAATAATACCATTAGTTGTAGTCATAAAATACAAAAATAAAATTAATAATTAATCATTTTTTGTTAATAAATATTCATAATTATTATTTATACGTTTAATTATAATCATATTAATATTCTTATTTATTATTATTGTTGTTTTTTTATTAATATCTATTTTTTTATAATTATTTTTCCATAATTCTAAACGTTCTATTAATGATTTTAGTGATTTATTTGATATATATAAATTAAATAATTTATGTATACCATATTTCCAATATAATTCTGATAAATTTAATGTTGCAATTTCTCCAACTTCTGTTATCCTAAACTTTTCAATTGATTTATTCAAAATTTCATTATAATTTTTTAATATATTACTTAAATTAAATAAACCATCTATTATTCGTTTATCCCATTTTTCTAATATTGGTACTACTTTATTTCTTATTTTACCTCTTTGACACCATTCTGGTGTGCTATTTTTTAAATATGGTAAATTATGTTCATTTGCAAATTTATATATATCATTCTTAGATATATCAATTAATGGACGTATAAAAGTAATATTATCTATTAATGATTTATATTCAACACCAATTAAATTTTCATATTTATTATTATAAGCTATATTTGTTAATATATTCTCAAAACAATCATCTTTATTATGTCCTAATATTACAACTGACTTTTCATATCCCTCCTGTAATTTTTTATATGAATTAAATCTAACCTTTTTCGTATATGCCTCATATATATCCCTTAAATCATTTATCATACATTTATGTCTATTAATTTCACTAATTTTTCTAACATATAATTCAATATCTAAATGAAAACATAAGCAACTTAAAAATTTAACTTCATCTTCAACTTCTTGGCGATTATTATAATTAATATGAATTGCAACTATTTTTATATTTACATTTTCTTTATAATAATTACGAATATTATATAAACATACAACTGAATCAACACCTCCTGATAAACTTATTATTATTATATTTGCATTTATCTTCTCAAATCTACCAATTTTATATAATTGTTTTTTTTCTATATCAATTAATGGATTATTATCTAAAATATTTCTATTAAATTCGATTGGATAATTATAATATTCTAATTCTTCTTTAAAATTTGCTCTTGTATATGTAGCTTTAATAAAATTCTTAGGGATTTCTGATGTTAATTTCCAACATTCATTCATTACAAATAATAAATTTTCTCTTATATTAGAATGTCTATAAACTAACATATAAAAACTCCAATCATTTATATTCAAATTTTTTATAAATAATTCGGTTTTATGTTTATTTGCAATTTCTAATGCTTTATTATTAAAATAAACTAATATATGATTATTATATTCATTTCTATAATAATGTCTTGTTAATTGATCATATATTAATATTCCTAATATTGGTTTAACATCATATGAATAATCATCTATTAAATATCCATATGTTTCTGATAAATATTTATCATTTTCATCATTTTGCAAAAACCAATATTGTTTTCTACTAATCCAATCATCATAAAATTTGTTCATAATTATAATGAACAATAAACAAAAATAAATCAATTTTTTTAATAATAAAACTTAAATTTTTAATTGATATATATCATCAACTAAACCAAAATTAATTGCCTCTTCTGCATTCCATTCCATATCCTTTTTTAAAATTTTTATTAATTTTTTTTGTGTTAATGATGTCTTATCAACATAAATTTCCATTAAATGTTCTTGAACTTTTTTAAAATTACTAACTTCTTCCTCAATATAAGTCATTTTACCCCATACTCCTGAACGTAATTCATGAATTAACATATATGCATTTTTGCCAATATAACGTTTAGTTCCACAAACACTAATTATAGTTCCTGCTGATGCAACATATCCATCAATAACTGTATAAATTGGTAATGTTAAACTATTCATACAATCAATTATGCTAAAAGCAGAATGAATTGAACCACCATTTGTTGTTAAATGTAAATAAATTGGTAATGGCTCAATATTTAATAATGCAGATGTTGATTTTAATTTATTTTCCATATTTCTTAATTCTTTATTTAAATTAAATGCACTTGATGTATCAATATCACTATTAAAATAAATATGATTACAATGACAATATAATTTACTACCTATTAATTTTTGAATAATAGGTGTAATTGATGGAGTTGTTTCATCATCATTATCATCATCACTATTAATAAGCTGTTTTCTTTTTTTATTTTGAATAGGATTTAATGACATCCAGTTGTATTTATCCATGTAATTAAGTTATTATAATAAATCTTTATATAATTCAAAAAAATTAAAATATTAATTTAATATGATTTCAACAACTTTTTGAATATCTAATTTTATTTTTTCATTATTATCTAAAATAAATATTGATGGATTTGATGATAATCCATTCCAATTAATTTTATCTGGATTTTCCTTAAGTAGAGAAATAGCATTTGGATTTCTTGATAATGCTTTCCAATCAATTTTATCTAGATTTTCTTTAAGTATTTCAATTGCATTTGGATTTCTTGATAATGCATGCCAATCAATTTTATCAGTATTTTCTTTAAGTATTTCAATTGCATATGGATTAGTATTTGATGATAATCCTGTCCAATTAATTTTATCAATATTTTCTTTTAAAATTTCAATAGCATTTTCATTTTTAGATAATTCATACCATGTAATTTTATCTAAGTTATTTTTAATTATTAATTCAATAATTTCCTTATTCATATTAGACGATAATAATAACCAACTAATCTTATCAAGATTTTCTTTAATAAGTTCCTGTGCATTTGAATTCATTGTCAAATACATCCAATCAATTTTATCTGGATTTGCTTTAAGTAATTTAATCGCATTTGGATTTTTTGATAAATGACCCCAATCAATCTTATCAACATTATCTTTCAATAATTCTATCGCATTCGGATTTGATGATAATAATATATTCCAACAAATTTTATCCGGATTTTCCTTAAGTAGAGAAATACCATTTGGATTTGATGATAATAAATTCCAACGAATTTTATCTGGATTTTCCTTAAGTAGAGAAATACCATTTACATTCATTGTTAAAACCATCCAATCAATTTTATCTGGATTTTCCTTTAGTATAGAAATAGCATTTGGATTTGATGAAAGATTATACCAATTTAATTTATTAATATTAATCCAATCTAATAATTTATATGATGGTTTATAAATATGATGTGAAATAATCTCGCATATATCTGTATTCATTGTTTATATGATATACAAAAAATAATATTAATTATCATTTTTTATAAATTATGATAATGCTAAATTTAAATTTCTATTTATTTGTTCAATTTTTAATTTATTTTTATTATGATCTAATTCAAATATTGATGTATTTGCATATAACATTTGTATGTCATAACAATGAAATCTGATATTATCCAAATTTTCTTTTATTAATTCTATTGCATTTGGGTTTAAACAAAGATTAAACCAATCAATTTTATCTGGATTTTCTCGTAATAATTCAATTCCATTTTTATTTGAAGATAATGCTTTCCAATTAATTTTATCCTGATTTTCTCTAAGAAGAGAAATAGCATTCTTATTTTTAGATAACCAATGCCAGTTAATTTTATCTGGATTTTCTCTCAATAATTCAATTGCATTTTTATTTGAAGATAATAACATCCAACTTATTTTATCTGGATTTGCCTTTAATAATTCTATCGCATTTTCATTTTTAGATAACCAATGCCAATTTATTTTATCTGGATTTGCCTTTAATAATTCTATCGCATTTTTATTGCTAGACAATGCAATCCAACAAATTTTATCAAGATTTTCTTTAATTATTTCAATTGCATTTGAATTATATGATAATAAACCCCAATCAATTTTATCAACATTTTCTTTAAGTAGAGAAATAGCATTCTTATTTATTGATAGCCATTCCCATTTAATCATAGTCTGATTTTCTATTAATAATTTAATAGCAGATGGATGTTTATTAGATGATAAATATCTATAATCAATATTATCATTATCAATCCAATCTACAAATTTATATTTGGGTTTAAGTAAAAATTTTGCAATAACATGACAAATATCATTATTAAGTTTTGACATTAAATATAATAATTAAAAAAAAATAATAATAATCAATTTTTATTTTATGAAAATAATATATCTAATATCTTTTTTTTATTTTCAATATTTTTTGTATTATCATGTAAAATAAATATTGATTTATTTTTTGATAACATTGTATAGTTAATTTTATCAGGATTTTCTTTTAATAATTCAATTGCACCTGGATTTGATGATAGATTAAACCAATTAATCTTATCTTTATTTTCTCTTAATAAATTAATTGCATTTGGATTTAAAGAAAGTCTATACCAATCAATTTTATCAGGATTTTCTTTTAATAATTCAATTGCATTTGGATTTGATGATAGCCAATACCAATCGATTTTATCAGGATATTCTCTTAATAATTGAATTGCATTTGGATTATCATTTGATGATAAATAATCCCAATGAATATTATCAGGATATTCTCTTAATAATTCAATTGCATTTATATTAGATGATAATAATTCCCAATTAATATCATTAAAATTTTCTTTTAATATTGATATAGCATTTGGATTTACTGATAACATATCCCAATCAATTTTATTTGGATTTTCTCTTAAAAGTTCAATTGCATTTGGATTTCCTGATAAATTATTCCAATCAATTTTATCAGGATTTTCTATTAATATTTCAATTGCATTTGGATTTGATGATAAATATAACCAATTAATTTTATTAGGATTTTCTTTTATTATTTTAATTGCATTTTTATTATATGATAATAAGTTCCAATCAATTTTATCTAAATTCTCCTGCAAAAGTTCAATTGCATTTGGATTATATGATAATAAATTCCAATTTATAATATCTTTATTTTTTCTTAAGAAATCTATTGCATTTATATTTGAAGATAAATAATGGTTAAATTTTAATTCTAATATATTTATCCAATCTAATAATTTATATTCTTTAATAATTAAATATTTAGATATGACAGAACAAATATCATTATTCAATTTTGGCAATTGCATTTTTCTTATAAATTTATAAAAAACATAAATCATTTTTTAATCATCTTTATTATTTAAATTATGAATTTGTATGATATTATTGAAAATGATAAAAAAAATAAAAATACTGTTCATTCATATTTAGACCTTTATCAAAGTTTATTTAATAATAAAAAATATATTAGAAATTGAAATATGTAAAGGTGGTAGTATAAAATTATGGAGTGAGTTTTTCATAAATGCAACAATTTATGGTATAGATAATATAAATAATAAAGAAAATATTATTTTTTATCCTGATTTTTTTTAATAATTCAATTTAGTTTTATAAATCCAATCTAATAATTTTGGTAATAGCATTTAAAGATAATTTTAATAAAGCTTTAAATCATTTTTTTAGTATTCAAAGATGGCAGTGTTTTTTGATAATGCTGTCCAATTAATTTTATCCTGATTTTCTTTTAATAATTCAATAGCTTCTGGTTTTGTAGATAATATTATCCAATCAATTTTATCTGGATTTTCTTTTAATAATTCAATTGCTTTTTCATTATTTGATAATGAACTCCAATTTATTTTATCTGGATTTTCTTTTAATAATTCAATTGCACTCGAATTTGATGACAAAAAATCCCAATCAATTTTATCTGGATTTTCTTTTAATAGCTCAATTGCATTTTTATTTAAATTTAAGATTTCCCAATCAATCTTATCAGGATTTTCTTTAAGTAGCTCAATTGCATTTAAATTTAATGATAAACTAGACCAATCATCTAATTTATCAAGATTATCTTCTAATAACTCAATCCCATTTATATTAGCTGATAATAATTCCCAATCAATTTTATCGGGATTTTCCTTAAGTAGCTCAATTGCATTTTTATTTAAAGATAATCCTGACCAATCAATTTTATCTGGATTTTCCTTAAGTAGCTCAATTGCATTTGGATTTGTTGATAATGCATTCCAATGAATTTTATCAGAATTTTTCTTAAGCAGAGAAATAGCATTTGGATTTAAGGATAATTTAAGCCAATTAATTTTGTCTGGATTTTCAATTAATAAAGAAATAGCATTCTCGTTTTTTGATAATTCAACCCAATTTAATTTTTTTATATCAATCCAATTTAATAATTTCATTAATTATTAATTAAAATAAAATGTTTATATAATTTAATATTAAAGACCAAAAAACCAAAAGTTAATTTGGCTTTTATATATACAGACATCTACTTTATTGAAGTAATCGGATTAATCCGAACACACAGATAATCTCTCTGTGTTCCAAAATGTTCCAAAACCTCGCATTGCAAATTCCTGTATCTGAACGAAATGATTGTCTTTCGCTGCACACACCAATTTTCTGGATAAACTTTGACATTCCTAATAGTTTTACCTATCTTCCTGTTCATTATTTTTCTCAAATCATTGATTGACATGTTCATTTCGGTACCACATTCCATCACTTGGTAATTCAAATCTTCATTCGTGTATGGTGCGCGAACTTTCTTGATATGATTACAGATGAATTCCATTTTTATCCTCCTAATTATTATTATTAATTAATCTTTCATTTTTTACCTGTTATTACTAAAAATAATACAAATATTATTTTTAAAAAATGATTTATTTTTTATTTGATTTGAATACAAATGTCATTACCTAAATTAAATAATGATATATGTTCAATTATATCTAAATATTTACATAATTCTAAATATCAATTATTAGATTGGTTAGATAAATCAAAAATAGATTGGAACTCTTTATCAAATAATGAAAATGCAATTGAATTATTAACTAATAATCAGGAATATATTAATTGGGGATTATTATCTTTAAATCCAAATGCAATCGAATTATTAAGAAATAATATAAATAAAATTCATTGGTCTATTATATCAACAAATCCAGGCGCAATTGAATTATTAAAAGAAAATCCTGATAAAATTAATTGGATTATGATATCTGAAAATTCAAATGCAATTAATATTATATCAGAAAATTTAGATAAAATTAATAAATGTTTATTATCTAAAAATCCTAATGCATTATTTATATTAAAAAATTATTATTATGAAATCGAATGGTACTTATTATGTTATAATTGTACTGATATTATTTTTTTAAAGAAAAATTTTGATAAAATAGTTTGGGAAACATTATCATATAATAAATATGCTATTGAATTATTATATGAAAATCAAGATAAAATTAATTGGTCAAATTTATCATCAAATGTAAATGCTATTTCACTACTTAAAAAAAATCAACATAAAATTGACTGGAAAATCTTATCCACAAATCCTGGAGCGTATGAATTATTAAAAAATAATATAAATAAAATTGATTGGTTTGCACTGCAATCTAATGAAAATTTGCAAATTCTTGAATTATTAAAAGAAAATCCAGATAAAATTGATTGGACTAAATTATCCAATAATAAAACAATTTTTCAACTTAAAAATAATAATAAATTAATTGATAACGTTATAGTATCATTATTAACTTAATGTCTATAAAATTAATTATAAATATTGATTGGAGTTATAATTCATATAATAAAGATTTTAACATAAATAATATTTTCTTTAAATAGAAATGTCTCCTAAATATTATTATTTTATTGAAGATTTAGATATTACATCGGATAATATACCAGATGGTGTATTAGTTCGTCAATGTAAATTAAATATTAAAAAAAATTTAATTATTTATAATAAAAATATTTTTTTATCACATAATAAATTAAAATCAATAATTGATGATATTATTGACATTAATAATAAAAAAATTAATAAAAATATTTTAATATCTAATAAAGTTATTAATGAAATTAAAAATAAAAAATTAGATTTTGAAAAATTACCAAGAGTTATTATTAGCAAAAAATCAGATTTTGCTCATTTATTACATAAGAAAAATATTGATATTAATAAATTACTAAAAAAATTAAATATTATATTTTCATAAAATAAGATGAAGGCAAAAAAATTATTTTATATAATTGAACCAATTGATGTTGATGGTGATAAAATACCTGATGGTTTTTTAGCTAGTCAATATAGAATTGATAAATATGGAAATAAAATATTTACTAAAAATAAATATATAACTTTTGCTGATTTTAAATCAAGAATTAATAAAAAAAAAGGTGGTATCACTTCTAATAATTTAAAACCCATATTAAACAATAATAATAAAGAAGTTATACAAATATCAAAAGAAGAATATATCCAATATATGAATCAAAAATTAAAACAAGGACAACATCCACCTGATGTATTAATTAACAATGGTCATTATGGTCATTATGGTCCTAATAATGGTCATTATGGTCATTATGGTCCCAATAATGGTCATTATGGTCATAATAATGGAAATACTTTTATGGATAACGTTGGTGCTGGTATGGGTGCAGGTATTGGATTTGCAGCAGGAGATGCATTATTTGATGGTATTGCAAGTTTTTTTTAAAAAAATGATTATTTTTATTTATCAATATTTTTATTTAAAATGAATATTGATAATATTAATGTTGATAAATTATATATATCTGATATTAATGTTAGAAAAACTAATATTAATGAAATTACTGAATTATCAAATAGTATTGATATCAATGGTTTAATTAATCCTATTACAGTTAGAAAAGATGATGATGACAAATATGAAATTATCGCAGGACAAAGACGATATTTAGCTATGAAGGAGTTAAATAAACATACAATTCCTTGTAATATTATTGTTGCTAATGATGAAAAAGCAGAAGAATTAAGTTTAATTGAAAATCTTCAAAAAAATAATTTATCAAATTGTGATAAAGTTAAATCATTTTCAAAATTATATGATAATTATGCAAATGATTATGATAAAATTAAATCTTTAGTTAAAATATCAAAAGCTACTATTAAAAAATATTTGAGAATTAAAGATTTACCAATTGAAGTTTTAGAAAAACTTGATGCTAATGATAAAACTAAAATTAATGTGTCAATTGCTATTGAATTATTACCATTAGCTAATAAAGATATTGATTTAATTAATATCATTGATAAATTAGCACCCCTTAAATCAAAAAATAAAATTACAGCAATTAAGAAATTTAATGAAAATAATGCAACTGATATTAATGATTTTGATGATATTATTGAAGAAATAAATAATAATGAAAAAGTTGATTATAAAGGTCCTTATGTATTTGATAGTATTAAACAACAAAATATATTAATACCTGAAAATATGTATGCAGATGTTATTAATTTCATTAAAGAAAAAATTGATGAAGATAAAATTGTTTATTTTTAATAATTATTTATTTGTTTGAATATATTTTTGTATTATTAAAAAATGATTTGGTTTTAGTTTAAAAAATACAGAAAAAAATGAGATACATATTATACTTCTTGGCTAATCTTGACTATTCTGTTAAGTGCGATGAGATTATTGAATATAGCACTGAAGAAAAAGATTGTCGTACAATCCCTGATGAATATATTAATTCGATTAAATATTGGACAGGACCACATTTCAGTAAATTCAGTGATTTTCAAACATATCCAGACAATTGGGGATGTCATAATAAAGAAATTGTTTCTTTCATTTTCAAAAAAAGATATTGCGAACTGTCTGAAATGACTACTGACCACACCAGTTATTTATCAATTCGCATTTATCCTTCAGATGTTCGCCGTGTGTGAAATATGAAAAAAATATATAAAGTCAATTATTATTTTTGGCTTTTTTGTAGTTAAAAAATAATTCAATTATATTTTTTAAAGTTATTATTAAATGCCAGTTAAAGTTAAAGTTAATGATAATTCAATTATATTTTTAAATCATAAAATTACAATTGATGATATGATTAATGAAATGTATTATATATCTAATAATGCTCTTTATAATAATCCAAATATAGCAGATAGTATTTATTTATCCAATTTAAATCAAGAAGATAAAGATAAATTTTATAATTTTAGAGAGCAAAAATTACATGATGCCATAAAAATTGCAGATAATATAAACCCCATTTTTAAAAATAATAATATTTCTTATCATTTTAATAACAATAAAATTTATTGTAATTTAGTAAAACCATTTAATAATAATAATAATATTAACTGTATTAATGATTTAATTTTATATATAAATATTTTTTATAAAGCATTAAAATTTAAAATTAAACAAGAAAAAATAACTAAAAATATTTATAATGATTTACATATTACAAATAAAAAACTTATGAAAATTGAAAATAAATATTATGAAATTGAAAATACATTAAAAGCTCACGAAAAACACATAAATAAATTATGTAGTTGTATTGATTATATTTATAATAGTAATGATATTAATAATAGCAAAAATATAATTATTAATAATAATTATTGTGAAATAAATAATGAAATAATTAATATTAAAACCAGACAATTTTATATTACAATTTTTGTTATAATCTTATTTATTATAAATATTTTTATTTAAATATAAAAGTAAAATTATAAAAAAATGATATCATTATTTATAAAGTAATTATAAAAATGGGAGGTGGTGATAGTAGATATGTACAAGATCAAGAACGTTTTGTGAATGCAAATGTTGAAAAATATAAAAATACATTACCATCTCATTATTCACGCTCACAAATTAAAGGAAAATTAAGGCAATTATATGCAAATAGTGATACTTCGAGAGATAATAAAAATTCATATATATTAGATCATGTATG